>Ga0105055_10001578_pt1 | contig 36633 bp, 35 predicted proteins | sample BON03_FD_78090 | JGI IMG/M metagenome (GOLD analysis project Ga0105055, IMG submission 78090) | Freshwater microbial communities from Lake Bonney liftoff mats and glacier meltwater in Antarctica - BON-03 | ecosystem: Environmental > Aquatic > Freshwater > Ice > Glacier meltwater | place: Lake... | reverse complement strand
CTGGAGATGAGCTCGATACCGCCATCATCAATTACATGAAGCGCGCCTATAATTTGCTCATCGGTGAACGCACCGCCGAGGAAATTAAATGCCGAGTCGGCTCCGCCTATCCGCTCGAAGAAGAACTTACCATGGAAGTGAAAGGTCGCGATTCTGTCGCCGGTCTTCCCAAAACCATCCACATCACTTCTCAAGAGATCCGCGAAGCTCTCGGCGATACCATCGCCGCGATCGTAGATGCCGTGCGCGTGACTCTCGAACGTTGCCCTCCTGAACTTTCCGCCGATCTCGTAGATCGCGGTTTTGTGCTCGCCGGTGGCGGTGCTCTGATTCGTGGATTCGACCGTCTGCTCAGCGATAAGACCGGCCTCCCCGTGACTATCGCCGATGATCCTCTCTCCGCTGTGGCCAACGGCACCGGTGAAGTGCTGGGTGATCTCAAATGGCTGATGCAGCACGTCTAAGCCCGTGACTCGCGTAGCCAAACCTTGAGTGCAGCGAAAAGTTTGGCCCGCCCGCCACAGATCACGGGAAGTATTCTGTCATGGCGAGGAGCGTAGCGACGCGGCCATCCACGCTGACTAAAAGTCAGCCCCCCCCAACCTCTCTGCGGATCACCGTGCGGCCATCACGACTCGCAATGAGAAGACAAAATAGAGCACTACCCACTTTCGAGTGGCGTTGATCGCCACACGGCTTAGCTTCCGAACAGCCCGTGCACTTTAAACGTTTTGATCAGGCCAGACCCTTCCTGACCCTCGGTGTAGTCATCGTCGCATGGCTTGTCCTGCCTGTGGCAATCAAGTCGTTCATGCGGGTGACTTTCTTTGAATTGCAGGCCCCCATCACCGTCAGTGCTTCCTACGTGCGCAGTTTGCAGGATTTCTGGTCTCTGCGTAACCAATCTAAGAAAGAGCTGATCGAAGCCGGGAGAGACCTCGCTCGGATCAATGCCTCCTATTCGCTCGCTGCACAGGAAAACCAGCAGCTGCGCGAAGGGATCACCCGTCTCGAAGATCTCCTCCGCGTGCCTGCCCAAACCGAACATCGTTTTGAACACGCGCGAGTGGCGCGCCGAGATTTTTCCGCTTGGTGGCAACGCCTCACGATTCGCAAAGGCCGCAATTACAACATCCCCGTTGGCGCTCCCGTCGTCTTTTCCGGCGGCGTGGTAGGTCGCGTGACCGCCGTGCACGCTTACACGGCAACCGTCGAGCTCATTAGCAGCCCAAGTATTCGGTTGGCTGCTGTGGTGGAGGGCGATGATCGGCCCATGAGCTACCAGGGCGGTATCAATCCCACATTTGGTCCGGCTCGCGGAGTCATCGAATTCGTGCCCATCGATATCTTCGCCAGCGCCACGGCTCCTAAACGTCTGGTGACTTCCGGCCTCGGCGGAGTGTTCCCTCCCGGCCTCACTTTAGGTCGCGTCGTCAAACTCGAGCCCAGCACGGACGGCCTCTTCAAAACAGGTGAAATCGAGCTCGATCCCTTGCTCAGTGAACTGATCGAAGTCACCGTGCTTGTGCCTCTAACGACGGATTGAGACCATGCTTCGACCCAATCTAATCACCTTTTTCAGTCAGCTTCTGCTTTGGGCATTACTATCCCAAATCAATCACTACCTCGCGGTTTGGCACCTCTATCTATTCGTCGGCTCGCTCTTCGTCACCCTCACCGCACTTCGCCTACCTCTCCGTGATGGCATCTACGCCACCCTACTCGCTGGCCTGCTTTGCGATGCCAATTCGCCGGTGCCCTTCGGCACCCACATGGTGCTCTTCGCCTTAACTCACGCGCTCATTATTAAAATCAGATCGAGCATCCCCGTGGAACAAACCGCTACGCAAGTGATCATCGCCTTTGTGGCTAACATCGCACTCTACTTCGCCCTCACGATCATTCTCACCGTCGGCCCGTTACAACTCGGCCCCGTGCTGCCGCGTCTCCTCTGGGATCTACTCATCTCACAGCTTGTTCTACTGTTGATCGCGCCGTGGTTTTTCGCGCTGCAAACTTCATTGCTTAGTCTCGAACAATATCGGGCCCATCGCCGATTCTAAGAATTGCGCATGCCCGACAATCTCGCAGACCAGTCCGGCAATCTCGTCGAATCCCACAAGAGCTACGATCCACGGGTCATTCTTTTCTATTTTTTCATCGCCCTCATGCTTACCGTGCTCACCGGCGGGGTCGCGTATCAGCAGATTTTCAAGACCGACGAGCATCACGAACGCGAACGGAAGCAGAGCCAGCGGCGCATCCTCGTCCCCGGGCCACGAGGCAATATCTACGATCGCGATGGGCGCCTTTTCGTTGGCAATCGCCCGCGTTTCTCAGCCGTCCTTTATCTCGATGAGTTGCGTCAGGATATTCAGCGCGAATTTCGCCTCATCCGCAAAAACTACCGCGCCGTCGGCGATAAAGACCTGCCCTCTTATACGCACATGCAACAGATCGCACGCACGGGCGTCGTGCAGCGCTATCTCGATCAGGTGAATGGAATTCTACATCGCGATGAGAAGGTAGACAGTTCCGATCTCTCCAATCACTTCCAACGCGAGCTGCTCCTGCCCTACACCCTACTCGAAGATCTCGAACCACACGAATACGCACGGCTGCTCGAAAGCGTGCCGGTCAGTTCTCCCCTGCAAGTCTACACCTCCAGCACCCGCTACTATCCCTTCGGAGCCACCGCGGCGCACACCCTCGGCTATGTCGGCGTCAATTCCGATATCAAAGCCGAAGATTTCCCCGGCAATGATCTGCGCACGTTTAAACTCAAAGGCAGTGTGGGTCGCAATGGCCTCGAAAAAACCTTTGATGATCAACTCCAAGGTGTAGCTGGCGGCACGATCTTTCGCGTTAGTCCCTTGGGCTACCGGATCAATCCGCCGCTCGAAAAACGCCAGCCTATCCAAGGGCAGAATCTGATCACCTCGCTCGACGTGGACCTGCAACGTGCCGCCGAAGACAAACTCCGCGAATTCGATACTCCCGGTGCTGCCGTGGCGATGGATGTGCGCACCGGCGAAGTCCTCGTGATGGCCAGCGTGCCCGATTACGATCTTCGCGATTTCTCGCCCCGCCTCTCCCACCAAGCGAGTGCCGACATCGAAGCACGTCAGGCTTGGAGCAACCGCGCGGTCAACAGCGCCTATCCACCCGGATCGACGTTTAAAATCCTGACCACGATTGCGGGCCTCCGCAATGGCGCCATCGTTCCCGACGAAGCGATCATCGCATGCCAGGGAGTGCTTCGCAAACACCGTCACCGTTTCGTATGTTACAATGGCCGCGGCGTTCACGGCGAAGTGCTCCTCCCCGAAGCCATCTCCTCCAGTTGCGATATCTACTACTACGAAGTGGGATGGCTCACCACGCCTGATCTGATCGCTGCTGAAGGCCGGCGATTCCGTCTCGATCGCCCAACCGGAATCGAATTGCCCTACGAAACCAGCCGCATGGTCATGCCCGATAATGACTGGAAAGTTAAAAACATGGGTCAGAAATGGTATCCCGGCGACACCGCCAATATGGCCATCGGTCAGGGGTTCGTGCTCTCCACCCCACTCGGTATGGCCGTCTTCACCGCATCAGTCGCACGCAATGAGGTCTTCACTCAACCCACTCTCGTCCATCGGCCTGATGCTCCCACCCAACGACATGAGAAGATCGGGCTCACCCCCGAACATCGCGCGGCCCTAGTAGCAGGGATGGAAGCCGTCACGACAACTGGCACTGCCCGCGTGCTAAGCAATATCCCCGGCTTGCGTGTGCCCGGTGTTCGCATCGCCGGTAAAACCGGCACGGCGCAAATCCCCGGCCGGAAAAACGTCGCGTGGTTCATCTGTTTCGCACCCGTCGAGAATCCCAGAATCGCCATCGCCGTTGCGATTGAAGGCGACACCGCTGGCGAGGAATTTGGCGGCGGCCTTTACGCGGCTCCCGTCGCGAGCCGGATCATGCAGGAGTATTTCAAGAAAAACCCGCCGCCGCCCGAACCTGTCGAAGAAATGGAGGATAGCGAAGCAGAGCCAGAATCGCCCGTGCCAGCAAAAGCCGCGCCTAGTGAAGAGACGTCGACTAGTGAAGAGACGTCGACTTAGCGCGTCGCACTTGTCGCCACGTTTTTCGTGACACGCTAAACACGGCTTCAGCCTTCGGCCAAGAGCGCTCATCGCCGTAGCGAAGACGCTCCAGATCATTTCGCAATTCGTCCTCAATCGAATAGTCGACGAATCGCCTCAGCCAACGCCCGGCTTCAATCCGAACGGGATGCACACGCCCTCCCCGCTGTCGCCACGCACCACGCTTGAGTTTGCGCATCAATTGCACACTCAACCAAAAGGCCACGAACACGAAAAACATCCCCGCGACACTTCGAATGAACCGCTCAACATCCCACGGTTGCGCTCTCCACGCTTTCACGCGCTTCCCCCAATCGTCTAGCCATGCGCGCAGACGTTTACCCGTATTCTCAGTCGCCTCCTTCACCGCCTTGATCGTCTCCACTTGCGAGCTCTGATCAAAATTTACGATCCTCCGATACCAAAAAATGCGCAGACTATCGAATCGCGCCGTCCAGCTCCGATCCACTTCGCGCGTATCCAACGCCGAGAGCAAAGTCGTTTCCTGATTCAACACTGCTGAGCCGGGAGTGGGATCAGCACGCAACCAAAGGCCCCTCTCCGCATCATACAATTCGCACCACGCGTGGGCATCGGAATTACGCAGCGTGTAATTATCGCTAAAGCCATTCCATGAACCACCGCGAAAACCCGTCACGATTCGCGCCGGGATCCGCGCCGCGCGAGCCAGCATCACCAATGCTCCGGCAAATAGTTCACAATGCCCAGGTTCGGACGAAACCATCCATCGCACCAACGGATCTCCGGCGCCTTCCGGTATCTCTGACTTCAATCCGTAAACATGCCTTTGAGCCAACCACTCACTCGCGCGTTGCGCAAAATCACCCGACGCGAGGGTCACCTCTCCAGCGATTTCTCGCACCACCTGTTCCACGATTCTTTGATCAACAGCTTCCAGTCCCAATTGAAGCTGAGAAAGCTCCTCTTCATTCGCGCGACTATCCTTTAGACGTTTCGCGAATTCCGGATCGGCCAATTCCGCGAGCACCTGCATCCCCTCGACCCGATACGCTATCATCGATACGGGGTCATCACGCAACGCGACTATTCCTAGCGATTCCGCTGTCCGAAAATGTTGACGATCACGAAAACGCAACATCTCGAAGTGCCCCGCTAGCGGCAGATAGCGACTTACTCCCGCCTCCATATAAAACGTCCAGTAGTCTTGAAGCCCAAGGCGTGCACGCGCCTCGCCACGTAAATTCGCCGCCGTTCGCTCTTTCGCAAAACTATCTCTCAGCAAATGGGCCGAGAGCCGAAACGTTTCATCACGATATTCATCGAGCACGACCATGCGCCAATACGGTTGCGCGGGAATCCGCGAAGGATCCGTCACGTCAATACTCACCGCCACGCTGTTGTCCTGCTGAATCGCCGTCACATCTCCGAATTTGATTCGGTCCGAAAATCCTGTGCGCGCCTGCTTCGTCATGAAGCGCTCTAAAAACAAATTGTTCTGCAATTCCACCCGGGGAATCGCCATGAACAGCAATCCCGAGAGCACCACCAGCCCGCCAAATAAACCCATCCCGAGCAGTGCGATCCGCGCATCAGTCGCAGCCCGAACTCGTCGCCACAAACCCGGACGCGACCGCAGCACCCATGCCGGCGTTTCGTTTCCTTTTGCCGGCTGGGATTCCGCTCCCTGCACGAGCGTAATCGCGAGCATGAAGCTCAACGCACACGCGCTAAAGACGAGGATCTGCACCGCAAACAACAGCGACACCGTCAGCACTCCCGCCAGCACGATTAGAAACAACCCCAGCACGATCAGCTGCAAATCATCGCGACGTTGCCGATAAGTGATGCCTCGATAGAGCAGCAGCAAAATATCCAAACGCACCAAGGCCGGAAGCACCTCAGCGGTGAGATAAAGATCTCCGAGGAATATCGCGACGATTCCCGGAAATGCCAACGTGTGAAATACCTTCGGAATAAGCGACGGCAGTGATGGGTTCACCATCACCAGTGAAACGCCTAATGTCGTTAGCCCCATCAGCAACCACGCGTCGACCTCCAGGTAGAGCACCGTCGATACCGACAACAAAATCAGCAACCCACCGAGGAGCCACTTCAGCCGATGCAAATCCTCGAGATCAAGCTGTGGCCGCTTTTTCACCATCAATCATCGCGACCACTCCCGCCTGCCCCTCGGGGACAAAAGTGATCAGGTTTCGGTTCGTGCGGAGCGATTCCCGTGGGATCGCGTTCGCGTTAAATTTCTCCATTTCTAATACCGCCAAAGCATCGAGCCAGGACTCCAAATCACGCCAGTGGCGGATCGGTTGCACCGCCCCATCGTCGATCCGAGCCGATGCCAATCGCCCGGCGCGAAAAAGATCCTCGGCCAACGTCGCGGCGAAACTCACCAGCACTTCAAACTGCTCCGCTTTCGCCCAACCCGCATTCTTCGAGTGCACCCAAATGCTGAAACTCTCCGTCGCTTCGGCTGAAAACTGCCGCACCAATAATTGCCGGGTTCGCGCACTCGCCTTCCAATGAATCAACCGATGCGAATCTCCGGTCTCATAGCGACGCAGCGCTAGCAAATCGCTCCCCTGCCCCATGCGGGAAATGTTCGAAGCTCCGCTCAGCCACTTCGCGCCCGTGGAGGCTACCCATTGATACTCACACGGCGCGGGCCACACGATCAGCTCGCGTTCCAGCACCGCGCTCAGTCGCTTATTGAAAAAGCCAAACGGAAAAAACGAGGCCACATGCCGCAACCCAAGCTTCCACCGCCCCCGCTTCTTCGGCACCCATTCCCAATCGAGAATCACCGAGTCCTGCGGATCAAGACGCGCCGCCAACCGCAAGTGCGCGATCTCTTCCTCCAGCTTCTCTTTCCAAATCGCCTTCACGTCCATCCCCTTGCCCGTGAGTGTGGTTTCCGGTCGCACGATCTCATCCTTCAGCCCTGGTCGGGCCCGCATCACGCAATCAAGACCGTAAGTCGGCAAAAACATTTTCCCATTCGCCAGTTCCAATGCCACCGACGTCGATTGGCCGACTCGGGCCAACGCCGGTCGCCCGATCTGCCAGCGCACTTTCGAAAAGTTAAACCAAGCGAGCACTCCGCTCAAAATCAAACACGCCAACATCAGCGCCAGCGTGATGAACAAAATATTATTCGAAGAGTTGTAGGCCGCCATCCCGATCCCCAGCGACAGCCCGATCAATAACACCCCGGAAACCGTGGGCACCATGTGCTGCTCACGTCGTGGGCAGATCAACGCCCACACCACATTCCGCCAGCGAAACGGCGCCTGCTGCTTCTTCCTGTCCACGCCCGGCCCATCCCATCCCGCCGCAAATGTTTTTGTCGCGATCGTCATCAGAGAGTGCGGAAGCTTTTCGTTTTCACCTTCATGAGCGCATGGTCACAACGCGCTCACTCACACTGGAAGTTCGATCGCTCCAACGATTCGTTTCAACAAGCTCGTCACCGTCCGCCGCTCCTCCATCGCATCTCCAGTAGGGCGCAATGAAGCGAGCCGATGAGCCCAAACCGGCACGACTAATTCCACGACATCATCCGGCAACACGAAGTCGCGACCATTGACCAACGCGCGAGCCTGCGCCGCCACTCGCAGCGCCAATCCACCGCGCACACTAATGCCCGATTTAAATTCCGCCTCAGTCCGCGTCGCCGTGATCAATTTCAAAATATACGCCAACACACTGTCTTCGACGAAGACCTGCACCGACGTCTCCTGCAGCGCCTTGATCTCAACTTCACTTACCACTGGATTCAGTTCAATCGCATCGTAGCTCGTCCGCGCCGTGCGCAAGATCTCCAACTCGTCTTCGACTTCCGGGTAGCCCATGTGCAACCGCATCAGAAACCGATCCATCTGGCTTTCCGGCAACGGAAACGTGCCTTCGTAGTCCACCGGATTCTGCGTGGCAAAAACCATAAATGGCGCCCCGATTTCATGCGATTTACCATCCACCGTCACGCGACCGCGGTCCATCACCTCCAGCAAAGCCGATTGGGTTTTGGGAGTCGCGCGATTAATCTCATCCGTAAGCACCACATTCGCGAAGATCGGACCTTTTTTGAAAACAAAATTGCGCTCCGTCTCATCATAAATCGCCACCCCCGTTACATCGCCCGGCAGCAGATCGCTCGTAAACTGAATCCGCGAGAATCTGCAATCCATTGAACGCGAGAGCGCATAAGCTAGAGTCGTCTTCCCCACTCCCGGCAAATCTTCGATCAGCACATGTCCTCCCGCGACGAGCGCCACGAGCACCTGTTCGATCACCCTATCCTTCCCCTTGATCGTCTGTTGCATATTTTCTCGCAAACGGCCCAACACCTGCCCCGCCGCGGAAATTTTTTCATCCTGCACAAAGTCGCTCATAACCATGAAATCTAATCCCCCTTTCCACACGCGCAAATGATAATCCCCTCTTTAGAAACCCAGCTTTTACCACCGGACGAACGCAGATACTGAAAAAGGCTCTATCGAAGCGCTAAACAAAGGCTGATAAATTCGCCTAATTATTGCCACTTTCAATCACCTTCGCGACATAGACCAAATCGGCAAGTATACCTTCAACTATCCCTCTCTGAGAATCGAGGATCCGACGACTATCGTCATATGGTCCCTCCCAGTATTTGATACCACAATTCGTTATAGATAGTTTCCCGCGTTTCCTTCCTATGGATGAAATTCTTTTATCCAAATCTTGAATTTTCTTAATAGTCCCATTTCCCCTCAATCGTTTAACCTGTTCCTTATCGTCACTTTTAACACTAAACCGTGAATCAAAGTAGCGAACTCCGGTCAATGTGTCACCGATCCTTGCGACACCGAGATACCACAATATACACCCCAGTTTATCTCGTCGGCGAAACTCCATTTTAATAGGTAATGATTTCGTAAACCTTGCCTCTAGAATATACCAGAAACATGGGCTCGCACCCGCAGACCCGGGTATTGAATAACCGTCGCGTTTGATTCTTAGGGAAGATTCCAAGCCTGATATTTCAATCTGAAAACCCTCGAGTTTCCTTACCCCTTTTTTAGATAACTCCCTAGATCCAGAGTTTGAACATAAAGGGATAAACATACGGACCGACAGAAGCATAATCCCACATCCAATAATATTGGACCAAATTTCTGGTATCGGCGTGCCTCCCCCATCCCGGCCAGGAAGTTCTGAAGTTAAAAATATTACAAGTCCAAGTAGAAATACAATTAGCACCGCTAAAGAATCTAGAGAGAATTTCACTCTCCCATTACCCTGTATTTTTTACAGTCTTTCAACAACGTTTAGCGAGAACCTCTAAGAAAAGACACTTGGTTTAATCTTAGCCGTAGCAACTCGGCGAGTTGCTTGATACTCGTAGCGAATTTCTGCCTTTAGTTCCTTACTAAATGTTGAAAACAAAGAAACTAGATCAGGCTAATATTTATTCACAGATTCTAAAAGGTATCTCACAGGAACAACCATTCGCTACTTTTATAGACATGGTTCCCTCAGATACGGTGAAATCGCGTGGATCTGTGTTCATCCGTGGTTAACTTCATGGAATCGCATTCATTCGTGCAAATTCGTGTGCATTCGTGGTTCAAAACTCATTAACTGAATCCCGATCATGAAAATTGGCATCGATACCTTTTCCTTTCACATCGCGCTCGCGGCGGATGAATACGATATCTTCCGCACCCTCGATTGGCTCGACGATCAGGGCTTCGCGGGATTGCAGATCAACATCAACGGACCCGACGATAAGTTTCTCGGTGCCGATCATAGCGATACCGTTCACCTCAAGCGCGTGCGAAGCGCGATCGAGCAAAAAGGTTTCTTCGTCGAGATCGGCGGACGACGCACTTCGCCAGAAATGTTGCGTTGGCAGCTCCAGCTTTGTGCCGACATCGGAGCCGACACGCTGCGCACGCTCGTTGTGCTGAAGGACAGTCTCGAATCCACTTTTGCCCAAACCAAACGCGACATGGATACGATCCTGCCTTTCGCCGAATCGCTCAATGTAAAGATCGCTCTCGAAAACCACGAAGACATCACCGCCGCCGAGCTAAGCCAATTTCTCGGCACGATCCCGCATTCTCATCTCGGAGCCTGCGTTGATACCGGGAACGACCTGATCGTTTATGGTGATCCGCTCGAAGCGGCTCAACAGCTCGCACCTCGCGCCATCACGACTCATATCAAGGATCATAAACTCGTCCGCGTGGGAGATATCGTGCACAGCATCGGCGTGCCTCTCGGCACCGGCGACATCGATCTACCCTCGATCATCAAAGTCATCACAAAGGACTCTCCGCTTGATCGCATCCTCCTGCAGGACACCACCGGCTATTCCTCGCGCCTCAATAAATTCGACCGGCCCGACATCTATCCCACCAGCGATTACGCCGACATCCCCCACTACCCCGACGAAGCCGCTCTTCGCGCCGATAACCTTTTTTTGCAACTCGATGTGCTCTCTCCCGAAGAACTCAAACAACTCGCAGCACAACAAACCAAGAACATCGAACGGGACTTCGCCTATCTGCGCGGATTACTGGATGCTTAGCCGAGCCTAGCCACTTGCAGATCCCTTAAACTCGCTTAGCCTACACCCTATGTCACTCGACCCCAAATTAACCAAACTCCTGAACGACCAGATCAACAACGAGATGGCTTCCAGCTATTCCTATCTCGCCATGGCCGCTTGGTTTGAGCAGACGCCCTATTCCGGTTTCGCCAGTTGGATGTATAACCAGAGTCTAGAAGAGACGATGCATGCGCATAAATTCTACCAACACCTAGTGGATCGTGATGCCCCCGTAACCCTCAATCCCATCGCCAAACCGCAGGCGAAATTCAAAAACCTGATTGATGTTTTCAAAAGCTCCCTCGCACAGGAACAGGCGGTCACCAAACAGATTAACAGCCTGTTCGACGTCGCCGAAAAAGTAAGCGATCACGCTTCTAAAAATCTTCTGCTCTGGTTCCTCAACGAACAAATGGAAGAGGAAAAGACCGTGCGCGACCTCCTTGATCGCCTCGTGCTTTCAGGCAATGACACGGCCAGCCTACTCGTGCTCGACCGTGAAGCCAGCACTCGCTCAGCCCCAGCTCTCGAGACATAAGAAATTAGACCGGCCAATGTTGGTCGATTTTTCCGCGCACGAATTTCACGCTCGCGGCGAGGTGATCCATCCCATCGACGCCATCTTCGATACTGATCCAGCTGTCGAAGCCTTCGTTTTCAACGTGCCGAAGATCGCTGCACAAAGGGTATATTCGGAGCAAACTCAACGAGACAATCTCTCCGCCCTACGGCCTCACCTTCAACAAAGGCGGTCCCGCATTGCCACACACGAATACCTCATCGCGCAAGCAGCTCCGTAAAAACCTCAGAAGTCAGATGGCGTCGCATATCCATATGGCTTTTAAACCAGGCCTGTGACGATTCTGCCCATCGAGCACGGGCTTCCGGGTTACCGGCAAAATACACGCATCGTTCGATCAGTTCATCACTCTCCGCAGTAGCCACGTGTTTTTCAAATTCCGGATCGGAAGATTCAAGTGATGGCTTCTCATGCAAAACAAAAACTCGATTAGCTAAATAGACATCAACCCTAGCGTAGTCGGCGACATGGGTAATGGGATCATCATAATAATGAAGTCCCAGCACGATTTTGGAACGTAAGACTAACCGATCCAGAGCCCTTCCCCAGCGGGGATTATTCTTATCTACAACGTGAACTTTCAACCCGGCGGACCTCAGGTTTGTAAGTATCAGGTGGCGACGCTCGTTCAGGTCTCCGAAGAACAATACATCGATATCTTGAGTGCGCTCAGATCTTCGTTTCTGACGAAAAAAATCATCCTCCCAATAATCGTAGAATCCAAATGGCACGAAGCGGTAGTTCCTTTTCAGTGACTCGAAGAAGGCTGTATCACTCCGATCGTAAGACCATATGGCCAATGCATTTTGCATAATTGCAGGCCATTGGACTTTCACCCTCCAATACTCTTGAGTCAGAGGTTCCGCATTGTAGATCACGTAACGCTCAGGCAGGGACGCGGGAGGTATATCAAATGCGAATATGATCCATGTGATCCTACTGTCTCGGACCGGATCCAGTTTCTGCATCGCCCGCATAGACACCACCACGGTTGGAAACCCCAATCGACGGCAGTGATCCGCTAAGGCATGACATTTCCGCTTAAAGACGGGATGATTGTAGCAAATGCCGAAGGCATTCTGATTGAAGTCGCCCTTCACCCACCAACAGACCGCGCTGTATGGCACAAGTAGTGCGCCCTTTACTGCCATATAGGCCCGACTCCGCCGTATGGCCTGAAATAGTTTTTTATTCGGCTCCTTCATATGAATCGCTGCTGGGGCTGACTATGACCACAAGAGTCACTTTCAGTGAAGAGCTTAGATCTCGATTGATGATAATTATCAGCGCTCACGTTGTGTTTCTCTGACTCACCAACCGGCGCGAATCACTGCGATCACCCGTTCGACATCTGCGACTCGCATTCCGTTGTGCAGAGGCAACACAAGATATCGAGACTCCAAGAAATCCATATGCGGATAATCGGCCGTATATTTGGCGAAAATTTCATATCGATCATTTCGATAGTGCACTTGGTCAGATTCTATCCCGTGGTTTCGAAGAGCGCATTTCAAGTCCTCCCGTCGTTCGACCAGCACGGTGCAAATCCAAGCTGCATTGCACTGATCGGATAGCTCCGTTCCGAGCAACTTGATTCCGTCCAATCCGGCCAATCCTTCCCGATAAGCCTGTAATAATTTCCGGCGCAGACCGATGGTTTCTTCCCAATCCTCCAGTGCCGCCCTACCCATGGCAGCAGCGATGTCTGTCATTTGGTATTTGTAGCCAACTTCGTGCACTTTGTGATCCCAAGCGCCTTTCTGTTTGCCGATTCGATCGATTCCAAACCAACGCAATCGTCGAGCCTTCTCGACCAACTCAGGATCGCGCAGCGCTAACATCCCACCGTCACCGGTCGTGATATGCTTTATCGCCTGAAACGAAAATGTGGTAAAATCTGAAATGCTCCCGACGCTGCGGCCTTCCCAACTCGCCCCCAACGCTTGCGCAGCATCCTCAATAATCGGAATCCCCGCTGCATTCGCGATAGCTCGCAATCCCTTCAGATCGCATGGGATCCCTCCATAGTGCACACAAACTATCGCGCGAGTGAGAGGAGTGATGAGCCGTTCCACATGAGCAACATCCAGGTTTAAAGAATCGACCTCCACATCAGCGAAGACCGGCGTCGCTCCCTGATAGAGCACGGGGATGTTTGTCGCGGTGCAGGTAAACAACGGCACGATCACCTCATCCCCCGGTATAATTCCAGCTAGGATATACGCCAGATGTAGTGCAGACGTGCCGGAATTAACTGCCACCGTCGGCAGTTCGGCACAAAATCTGCGCGAAAATTCTTCCTCGAATTTTCCCACTTCCGGTCCTTGGCCAATCCAACGCGATTCCATTTGCAACATCACCCGACTCTTCATCTTCGGTGTGATATGAGGTCGGAACAAAACGACATTGGTCGGACTTTCCTCCATCAATGGGTAATGCCCGTGATTCATCTTCGTTTTCATGCCAATCAACAAGTGGAGTTTTTATGACGGCAAGGCATGAGTTAGGAACAGTCTTTGGGTTCCCGAAAAACTCGAGATTAATTCAAGAATTAATCAAGGGTTCGACTTACCCCTTGCCAGAATGGCCGACAAGCAGTCGATTCTTTTTATGGCATTCGAAGCCAATCTCGATGGCGTAAAATCATCTTATTTGGAAAACAAGTATGGTGATATTTTTTACTCTCTAATTCAAGTCACGCAGCCTGCTTGTGTGGTCGAACTAGGCACCTACTTAGGCTACAGTGCATTACATATCGCCGCAGCTCTACGTCAACAGACCCAATCTCATTGCCAACTATGGATGGTCGATCTGTGGGAAGATTACCAATTTCGTCACTGCTCATTAACTCGCACTCGTGACTCATTTACCAATAACGGGTTAATCGATCTACCCCATTGCGACATCCATTTTTTACAGGAGGATGCCCTTAAGGTCGCTGAGCAATTCGATGACGGGCAAGTTGATTTCTTGCACATTGATCTATCAAACGACGGCGTTTCCCTCCAACGAACACTTGATGTTTGGCATAAGAAATTACGCCCTGGAGGCATGTTGTTGTTAGAGGGCGGCTCGCCCCAGCGGGATCAAATACCATGGATGCTGGAGTTCAAAAAAACTCCGATTTCCACATTCCTTCACTCCGCATGGTTTCAGAGCCATTATAGCCATACCGTGATTGCCCCCTTCCCCTCGCTCACCATCGCGACCAAGCAGTAGCCTTCTACATTTCCTAGATGGCAATTTGCTAACACTACCTTCTCAATTGATCGGCCAATGCTACACGATCTTGCGGCGCACGAATTCCACGTTCGCGTTGATTTGATCCATGCCATCGACACGGTCTTCGATACTGATCCAGCTCTCGAAGCCTTCCTTTTCAATGTGCCGAATATCCCCTCGTAATCGTTGAGCGCCTTGCCCGCCTCACCGTGAGCAAGGCGCTTCGAATCGCCGAACGCACCGCCCTCTTCGTTGCGTAAATCTTCCAACATGCCGAAAAGCAGATAGCGGTCGCTCGCATGCATCGTCACGACTCGGTCCCTCACGCAATCCCACAATGCCAGCGGATCATCTCCCGCGAGTAACGCATTGCTCGGATCGTAGTTCACTCTGAAGTGCGACTGATCTATCCGCGAAATAAGTTCGTAAAAATACGTCCCTCGTCGCCTCCACAAAACGGGCCGGACAACCGAGAGATGCCAAGTCATCAATATGCAACGCCGCCGCAGCTCCGAGTTTTGCCACGAGCGCTTCGCCATCAGCTTGATCACGCCCATGCACCCGCGCCCCCTCAGCCAAACAACGTTCTGCAATTGAGCGCCCAATCCCTTTGGTGCTACCCGTGACGATGACAACTTTATCCTTGAGTCTCATGGTGAAAGTTTAGGTTTCAGTCCTGCCGTGGCGGCAGACACATAACATCTCGTTGGAGTTGGTTTATTTGGTAATCAGGCATCCGCGGGCAATCAGAATATCCCATCTATCCTCACACAGATACTCTCATAATCATGCCGCCGCCCTGTATTTACCTTCCTTCTAACAATCACTCATCCATTGGAATTTACATCACGGCGGCATTCTCCACTTTGAAGGCTGAAGCACACCCACTGCCGATGCTGCAGCCGAGAAATATCTACCTCATGAATAGTGACCTCAACAAATCACCTAGAAACCCAGCCACCAATTCACCGGCGCGCCCGGAGAACATGCCCGATTTCATCATTTTCGGCACCGCAAAATCCGGCACCACGGCTTTCCATCGTGCCCTTGGCAGGCATCCTCAGATTTTCACCACCACCCCTAAAGAACCCAATTTCTTTAAATACCCGGAGAGACTTTCCCCAACCAACGAAGACGTTGGAAACGACGATATACAAACCGAATCAGCCTATCAGTCTTTGTTCCACAATGTCCCCAAATCTCAGATTCGCGGAGAGGCCAGCGTCACTTATTTTCATCAAAATCATCCCCCCAAGCGGATCTACGAATCCTTGCCCCACGTAAAGCTCATCGTAATTCTGCGTCAGCCCGTTGATCGTGCCTATTCGTCGTGGTGTCATGCTCGACACCATTTCGGCGAACCTATCGATAACTTCCTCACCGCCTGCAAGGCCGGTTCGGAGCGGAACTTAACTGGGGGGCAAGAGAGTAATTATTATCTAGATACAGGTTATTATGCCCGTCATCTTAGGGAGTGGTTCGCGTTTTTCCCGCGAGACCAATTCAAAATTTTCCTCTACGAAGATTGGCAAGAAACCCCAGAGGAAGTTCTCCGCGAAACCTGCGACTTTCTCGGAATATCGCCAAGCACTTCCATTCCCATTACCCGTGATAATGTCACCTCTATCAGAAGGCGATTCGCTTGGCTGCATCCGTTTGCAAGTCCCAGTCGTAATTTGCGCGCTCTGGTTCATCGCATCTTCCCTCCGGTTGTGCGCTCCTGCGTAACACGATTTCTACGTCTAATCAATGAAGGAGAGAAAGCCCCGCCGCTTGACGCATCTGTCCGGGCAGAGCTTACCGCACGATTCGAAACCGACATGACCGAATTAGAAACCCTGATCAATCGGGATCTCACTCATTGGCGCGCTCCTCGAACCCCTCCCGCACAATCCTAGTTCAACCTCTCACTCCAGCTTCAGCACCGCTTTCACGATATCGTCGGTGTGCATTTTCTCAAAATCTTCATGCCATGATTCGAGATTCCAAACATCAGCCGTGATCGAGTTGACCCGATGCGAGCAATAACAACACGCGCTCACTCACCAGCTAGTTGTGACTGCGGCTACCTTACTGGCGGATATCTTGCTGGCACGAGCGGATCGAGAGAGAAACTTAATGGGTGGCGGAAAAATCCACTTTGTTGATCCAGCCATTAGGCCTCACTAAATCGAGCGCCGCCGGATAATTCACCGGCCCGCTGGGTTGACTCATCCATTGATACCGATCGCCCAGGTTATGCAGCCCTTCACCCAGATGCAGTGGCATGCCCGCTTCGAGCCAATCCGGCTCTGAGCGCCATTTTGGCCTTGGCCGGTGCTTCGTTAATATCCGTGAGATCCAGCGAGATCTGAACAATAGGGGTCATGGGGTAATCCCAATATGCGGCGTATCGGCGCACCGTCGTCAAATCTTCCAATCGCCTTAAGTCTGTTTCTAAAACATCGGGTTATTTTCTCTGCGCTTTTCCTCGAAAAATCGGCGCGATCAGTCTTCCATTCGCGGCTTCATATGTCGTCTTCCCCTCTTCCCCTTATTCCACAGCCTCGGAGTGCTCAACGCCTCGACGGTCCCGCTTTCAATCTCACCGCCGATACGGTCATCATCGCTCCCAGCGAACTGCACTCCGCCGCGCAGCGCCTGGCGGTGCGCATCGAAACCGCAACGAATTGGAAACTCCGCGTTGTCGATTCCTCCGAAGCCACTAATCGCATCGAGTTTCAATTAACTGAGGCCACGCTCGAAAACAACGAGGCCTACACCCTCAAAGTGACCGCGGATCGCGTCACCATCACGGCATCGCACAGCTCAGGTGCCTTCTATGGCGTCCAATCCCTCTTCCAGCTTTTCCCCGCCGCGATCTACGACGCCCAACCTCGCCCTGATCTCGAATGGACCGCGACCGCCGCCGAAATCGAAGACGCTCCTCGCTTCCGCTGGCGCGGCGTGATGCTCGACAGCTCGCGTTACTATCAACCTGTCTGCGCCCTCAAGAAATACATCGATGTTCTGAGCCAGCATAAGATCAACGTCTTCCACTGGCACCTCGTCGACGATCAAGGCTGGCGTTTAGAAATCAAAAAATATCCCAAGCTCACCGAGATCGGTAGCAAGCGCGCTGAAACGATTCGCGGCCACGGCAATAACAAGCTCGAAGGCGACGGCCAGCCCATTGATGGATTTTACACGCAAGACGATGTGCGCGATCTCGTCGCCTACGCCGCCGAACGCCACGTGCACATCCTACCGGAAATCGAAATGCCCGGTCATGCGCAAGCCGCCGTCGCGGCCTATCCCGAATTGGGTCTGCTCGATGAAGCGAAACCCGTCAGCTGCATCTGGGGCATTCACGAAACCCTCTTCAATACCAAGCCCGCCACCTTCGATTTCCTCAAAGACGTCCTTGACGAAGTCATCACCCTCTTTCCCTTCGAATACCTGCACATTGGCGGTGATGAGGCCATTAAACCTCAATGGGAAAACGATCCCGACACCCAGGCGCAGATCAAAGAGCTGGGATTGAAGGATGAGCACGAACTCCAAAGCTGGTTTATCCGCGAAATTGAAACCTTTCTTCAAACCAAGAATCGCAAGCTAGTGGGTTGGGATGAAATTCTCGAAGGCGGTCTCGCTCCCGGCGCCACCGTCATGTCATGGCGCGGCATCGAAGGCGGCATCGAAGCAGCCCAACAAGGCAACGATGCGATCATGTGCGCCAACCCCTACCTCTATTTCGACTACTCGCATACCGAGACCGGAACCAATGAACCTCTCGCGATCAGGCATAACCTCAGCCTCGAAAAAGCGCACAGCTACGAACCGATCCCGAAAGAGCTCAACGACGAACAAGCCAAACACATCATCGGTGTGCAGTCCCAACTCTGGACTGAATACATCGCTACCCCAAGCCGCTTGGAATACATGTCGTTCCCCCGTATTTGCGCGAGTGCCGAAGTCGCGTGGAGTCCCCGCGAGCGTCCCGACTTCCCTCATTTTCTCAATCGCCTCTGCCCCCACCTCCGACGCCTCGATGTCCAAGACGTCCGCTACCGCGCCCCCCTCGAATACGTAAAAGTATAAACAAGTAGAGGCATGTTCTGCACGGCACTCCCCATCCATTTTAAGGTGGAAAGCTGGAAAGCAGGAACGGACTCTTAAATGGTAGGGTCCGATCTCCGAGCGGACCGGCCAGAACAACCCCATCACACTCCACCCCATGAAACTCGATGATGTCATCCACGCTCCCGAGTTCGCGGCAGACCCGTATCCGGTTTACCAGCAGCTCCGTGAAAACGATCCCGTGCAGTGGTCGGAAGTGTGGAATTGCTGGGTCGTCACTCGTTACGACGATGTGCGCACCTGCCTACAGGATGCCAAACGCTTTTCCAATGTCGGCCGCATCACCGGCCTCTTTCATCGTCACTTCGATGCTGATCAGCTCGCGCGGCTCAAACCGCTCATCGATCACTACTCGCATGGGTTGATCAATATCGATCCGCCCGGCCACACGCGCATCCGGCGTTTGCTCCACGAAGTTTTTCGGCCGTCCACGATCGGTCGCCTCAGCGCCTTCGTGCAAAGCTTCGTCGATGACCTCTTGGCCAAAACTGTGCCCGCCGGAAAGCTGCGCGTCGTCCACGATCTCGCCCATCCGCTACCCGTTCACGTGATCGCCCAACTCTTCGGCGTGCCCCTCACCGACGTGCCACTCTTCACCGCGTGGTCTGCCGGAATCGTGAAATTCATGCAGAGCCCCACTCCAAGTTTCGAGGAATGCCTGCGATCACAACAAGCGCTTCTCGATCTGCGCGCCTACCTGAACGCCGGAATCGAAACCCGCAGAGCGACTCCTCGTGATGACGTGCTCTCACTCATGGTCCACGCCCGCAGCGAAGGCGATGCACTGACCGAAGATGAAATACTCGGCACCGCCGTCACCATCCTCCTCGGCGGACACGAAACCACCACCCGCCTCCTCACAACCACCCTGCTCGAATTAGCACGCCATCCCGAACAGCAGGAAAAGCTGCGCCGTGATCCGGAGCGGATGGACTCCGCCGTCGAAGAATTTCTCCGCTTCGCCGGTCCCTTCCACCGCGATCAACGCGTCGCGGCTGTCGATTCGGAATTGCGCGGCAAAGCCATCAAGCAAGGCGACACCATCCTGATGATGCTCGCATCCGCCAATCGCGACCCCGCGCAATTCCCCGAGCCCGACACCTTCGATATCACGCGCACCCCCAATCGCCACGTCGCCTTCGGCTTCGGTCCTCACATCTGTTTAGGCGCCCCCCTCGCCCGATTGGAAATGAGCATCACAATAAATACGTTCTTCAAAACCATTCCCAGATATCGAGTCATCAGCGACCCTATCGACTGGGAATTCGGCTTCCTCCGCGGACCCCGCGAACTCGAACTGGAATTGGGAAACTGAGGTTTCGATCCTTTTTAAATGTGGAAAGCTGGAAATCAGGAACTGAATCTAAACCAAACAAGCCCTACGAGCCTCCCAAGACGACAACCCGCCACTTGACCGAAACTCCATTTGAGAACATCTTTCTGTCGTGGACTACCGCAGCATCATCACAATTGAGCCCGGAAAACGGAGCGGCAAGCCGTGTATCCGAGGTATGCGGATTACCGTTTCGGATGTGCTAGATTACCTCGCTAGTGGTATGTCGATCCCAGAAATCATAGCTGATTTCCCTGAGCTCACTGAAGAAGATATTCGTGCCTGCCTCTCCTTCGCGGCTGATCGCGAGCGCCGGTTAACGGTAATTGGGGGATGAAAATCCTCTTCGACCAGAACCTATCAAGTAGTCTGGTCGGACAGCTTTCGGATGTATTTCCCGATAGCGATCATGTGAAAAACCTCGGCATGATGTTAGCCGATGATATCGCGATCTGGAATTTCGCGCGCGATCAGGATTTTACGATCGTTTCGAAGGACTCTGATTTTCAGCAACGCAGCTTAATCGTCGGTGCGCCGCCAAATGTCGTCTGACTGCGTGTCGGCAATTGCCCAACCAAACAGATCGAGGCACTTCTGAGAAAGCACTCTATTGATCTGCACCCTCTCGAAGAGGATTCTATTCAAAGCCTAATCATACTATATTAGATTTAGCCGACTCCTGAGTCTCATGCAGCCCGATCAGTTCCTACATTGTCGCAGCCGTGGCGAGACCCATTTCTTCACCCGTCGAAATTAAGCCCCCAAGCCCAGCCACAATCGCAAGGCCGTCTCGATTCGCTCCAAATCGGCATCACTTATTCGGCCCGCGACAGATCCAATCCGTTCGCTTCTCTGCGTCGTCACCTTGTCGGCCATAGCCTGTGATACTTTTCTGAGACCGTTCGACGCATCGGGTTTCAACTTCACGCGAAACAACGGAGCATCGATTACATGCGACGTTATGGGGCACAACGTCACGCTCGCATGGGTAGGATTGAACAGATCGGCCTGCAGGACAATCGCGGGACGCGGCTTGCCGTAATCACCCGACGGCGCGCAAACGACGACATCACCGCGACGATAGTTCACGCCTGCCATTCCTCGACATCGCCATCTTGTTCAGCCCAAGCCCCATCGGCCGGAGTGCGTTTGCTGGCCAATAATGACTGCCTCCGCGATTCCTCCTTCAAGACCTCCTGCGAACTGCCCAGAAGATACAGCTCCAACGCTTCCTTAATAATCCAGTTCTTCCCCCGCTTGGTCGCCCGAGCCCGTTTCGCCAGTTCTTGGCTCAGCTCCTTCGGCAAACGGATACTGGTAGTGGCTGATGGCATAACCTCAACCTAAGTGTAACACACCGTGTTGCAAGTAGGATTCTTCCTCCATCTGACATTGCACATAGTCGAGGAAGATTAGGTCTTCGCGCGAATGGACTGGAAGTTCTCCATGCCCCCCAAGACTAGACGTTTATCACGACAGCTCTCGCTATCCGTGCAACCTGTGCGCCTCCGGAGCATCTGTGATGAAATACACAATCCGACACCCGACCAGAACGGACAGTTTCACCAATGCGCGAAAAACTTGAGATTGTCGGAAGACACGCTAAGTTTCTGCCATGAATTACCAAGACCGGATCACCATCGAAGCCGACAAGCGGAGTGGTAAGCCCTGTATTAGAGGCCTTCGGATCACGGTTTACGACATCCTCGATTATCTAGCGGGTGGCATGAGTATTGAGGAAATCTTGGAGGATTTTCCAGATCTAGTCCGCGAGGACATTCAAGCAGCCATCGCGTTTGCGGCTGATCGGGAGCGTCGGCTCTACACTGTGCCGATGGCATGAAACTGCTATTCGACGAAAACCTGTCACCGAAGCTCGTCGATTTACTGTCTGATATTTTTCCAGAATGTAGCCATGTCCGTGACATCGGGATGGCTAGCGCATCTGATCCGACGATCTGGCAACATGCGCTTAAAGAAGACCTGATCGTTGTTTCCAAAGACGAAGACTTCCATCATCTGAGTTTTCTTCGCGGTGCTCCACCCAAGGTGATTGGTATTCATCTGGGCAATTCATCAACCAAGCGAGTCGCTCAACTTCTGAGGGAACGGCACGCGCAGATAACAGCTTTCAATCTGGAATCGGCCTCTGCGTTTCTGCCCCTTCCATAATACCGAAGAGAGATATTCGCGCCTGCCTCTCCGTAAGCCCCGTTTAGATTGAGCCGTTTCCTCTCGTCGCGGTCGTCGCGAGACCCATCCGTTCTTCCCGTCCAGCGTGGTTGTCTCCCGACGCACGCGACGAATCAAACTAGACCATCACCCCACCACCACGGGCAGCTTCACCAGCGCGCGGATGCCCATCGTGGGTTTCCATGTCAGTGTCTCATCGGCGAGTTGCACATCAGGCAAACGTCGCACCAGAGCACGGAAGGCGATTTCCATTTCCATTCGCGCGAGCACGGCTCCGAGGCAGAAGTGGGCGCCGAATCCAAACGCGAGGTGGCGTTTGATCTCGCGGCAAATGTCGAAGGTTCCGGGATTTGAAAATTGCGCGGGATCCCGATCCGCGGCGCCCAAGAGAAAGACCACGAGCTGACCTGCTTTGATCGTCTTGCCGCCGAACTCCATGTCCGCCTTCGCCTTGCGCACGGCGCGAGTAACCGGTGATTCGTAGCGGAGGGCCTCTTCGACGGTGCCGCGCACAAGTCCATCCACATCAGCTTTCAAGGCGTCGAATTGATCCGGGTGCTGCATCAACGCCATCACTCCACTAGCGATGCCGTTGGTCGTGGTTTCGTGTCCGGCGAGAAACACAAACACGCACATCGCATAGAGCTCTTCATTGGACAGACGTTCGCCATCGGCCTCGGCCTGCACAAGCGCGCTCAGCAAATCTTCTCGTGGCGATTTGCGTCGCTCGGCCACGAGACGCTCAAACATATCGATCAATCCACCCAGCGCAGCGGCGGCATCCTCCGCGTGGTTTTTAAGATTGGGACCACCGGCCGTGCTGAAGTGCATCACCCGCTCCGTCATCACCCGAAACGCATCGCGCTCCTCAACGGGAATGCCGAGCATTTCGCAAATCACCGTGGCGGGCAACGGCTGACAGAATTGCGCAATCAGATCACAGGGCTCGCCCGGTTTAATCTCATCCAACAATCCATCGACCAGTTCCTCAATGCGCGGGATCAGCGAGCGGATCATCTTTGGCGTGAAGGCCATATTGACCAGTTTGCGCAGGCGCGTGTGCACGGGATCGTCGGTGAGCTGAATCCACTTCGACACATGATCGAGCAGCGATTGCACTCGCTCGCGCATCTCATCGGGAAGCGCCTGCACATACATATCGGTGCGGTCGGACGAAAATCGTTCGTCGCGCAAGCCGTTGAAACAATCGTCGTAACCGGTCACCAACCAGAGATTCATCGGCGCGCACCAGTGCACGGGATCTTCCGCCCGCAGCCGATCAAACAACGGATAGGGATCGCCCAATCGTTCTTCACAAAACAGGCGGTAGTCGGGTTCTTCGATCAGAGAATTTTTCATCGGGTATCTGTAGATTCAAAATGGTTTATTGAGCTGGAATATTCAGTAGAGAACCACGAATGAAAACTAATTCACCCAAATCTTAGGAGCAGCACTAAGATGCGGGCAAAGGATAGCCACTCATGATTGGTGTGGCTATCGAAACACTGAATTCGCTCGTATGTATTCGTGTCAATTCGCGGTTGATATGCATGGGGCCGACTACGGCAACAGGCGGGCATGCTACTTTATCGGCAAAGCGCCAAGATTGGCGTTAATCGTGTAGACGCGAGGGTCGTTCGGAAACAACCGAAGAAATTCGAAATAGTGAGTTCGAGCGAGTTCCGGTCGCCCCTGTTCACTGGCCAACTGCCCGATACTTACGTGGAGATCACCGAGGGTCTCACGTCTCGCCACACCCAGTTCATTTACCCTCAACAAATGCTTCAGAGCTTTCACCTCTTGCCCGCCGAGATACAGGTAACCGCGCGCGGCCACTTGATGGAAATGGCTACGTGCCATCTGATCGGTCAGCGCATCTGCCTGTCGTTCAAGCTCGGCACAACGCGCCAAAATTGATTCCCGCGTTTCCTCCGTATCAAACGCCATTAACATCAAATGCACGAGCGCCCTCTGGCCGTAGGGTTGCTGCGGATAATCATGCCACAAATTTTGATAACTCGTCGGGTCCGCAGATTGCTCGCGCGTCTGCAACGATTCCGCTTGGGCGGCGATGAAAAGACTACGCGCCCGCAGTTCGGCGGTAGAACTACTTTGACCCAAGTCACGCAATATCCGGATGGCGTTCTTCATATCGGTCTCGGTGCGGGGTTGCCGATTCAGTAGAAGCACGGCTCTCGTGAAAACCGCCTCCTCACTGGACGCGGTTTCGGGCAAGGCCTGGGCGGCTTCGGCAAACAATCCCTGCGATCCCAATCGCCAGACCGATTCCAGTTGATTGGCAGCCGGTTTAGCGTTCGCCGCAGGTGATGCCATGGCTCCCGAGAGTAGCAGGAACCCGAGTAATCGTATCGTTGGTAGGGGCATCATCAAAGGCATCATCTCTTTTCTGGTGAGTGCAGGGCGGCGGCAAACGGAATCGAAAAAACCGGGTTGGCGCATCACGATGCACCAACCCGGCTCAAACAACCTCAATCCAATCAGCTACTTAGAACTTTCGAGATAGCGACAAATAGGCCGCCCGTGGTCCATCGACCGTATTGCTGGCGGCGCCAACCGTGGCCTGCGCAAAGATCACATCGGTCAGATTCTCAATCGTCGCACTGAGCGACCAATCATTCCAACGATAGTCCACGCCCATATCATAGCGGGTGGCTCCAGCCACGCGGAAGGTATTCTGGGCAATGCCCCACACCGAACTTTGATACACCATTCCCGCGCGCACGCTGAAGCCACGGTCTTTTCGGTCTGTGATATTGTAACGAGCGAAGAGCTGAAATTTGTGATCAGGCACACCGCGAATTTCACCGTCCAGTCCACCGGAGCGAACGGCAGGAACCGTGGTTTTCATATGCGCGTAGCCGCCGAACACCATCAGCTGCTTGGTGAGATCACCGGCCCATTCAATTTCGAAACCGTCGGCGGTGGTGCCCTGATCGATAAGCTTAATGAAGCCGCCCGGCTGATTGGAATCCGTCTGCGGCCGCACAAAGTCACTTTGCACGATTTTGAATTTCGCAATGTTCACCGAGAATTTCCCATCGAGGAAGTTCATCTTGGCCCCGAACTCCTTGTTCGTCGTGACCGGCTCAATCGTAGCAAAGACTTGGCGTGGATCATCGACGGCAATGTTAGGATAAATCTGAATCGTCGACTTTGCTGCACCTGCCTCGCTGTCCACCCCGTAGAGGGCCAGCCAAGAAAGCGGCTTCACGGTGAGACCGATCAACGGACTATCGATGGAGGATGTCTTCTCCCTTTCCACTCTGTTGTGGGTGATATTATTCACCACACTGCCCGCCCGGTTGTAGTCTCGGCGCAGACCAGCCGTCAGAATAACCCGATCCTGAAAAGCTGAGATCTGGGTGTTGGCAAAAATACCCACCGAACCGGATTTGGTCGATTGGTCACCGGCCTTAGCGAGCGTCTTGATCGGAGGCAGACCATAGGTCGGGTTAATCAGATTAATCGGTTCCAAGGTTCCGGCTGCATAAATATTCCGATCCTTGGTATCGCTGTAATCGTAGCCAGCGAGGAAGACCACACCGAACTTATTGTCGACGAATTCCTGCTTGTAGGCGACGTCTCCCTGCAGCCGGTAGCCGGAAGTATTGATCTGCTGGTCATACATACCTCGCTTGGCCATAAGATTTCCCTCGCCGTCAAAATACAGGGTGTTGTCAACTGCGGCCCAGTAATGATCCTCGGCAAAATCATAGGTTAGCACGGCCTGGCGAAACGACAGGGTGTCGGTAAACCGGTGGCTCAGAGAGGCAAAGAGAATGGACACTTCATGGTCCCAGTGCATGCCCGGTTCACCACTGGTGTTGAGCGAAAGCGGAGCCCAGCCGTTCAATTCGACCTTCGGGGTCACGCCCGCCGGCGGCGGCACGGTGGAAAAGGGGGCACCAGGTTGGATCGGGGCAAGATAGACCGCGCCAAAACCAGGAGGAATTTCCGACCTCAGGTAGTCCACCTCAACCAGCAACTGGGTCTTGTCCGTGAGATTCCACAGAAACGAAGGATAGAGGGCAAATTTACCGAGATGGTCTTCATCCCGATAGGTGTCGGACTGCGTCGTCGAAGCGATCAGGCGGTAGGCCATGTCCTCGCGGTCGGCAATCGATCCAGTAGAGTCGACCACTGCCCTCATGAAACCAAATGAGCCCATGGTGCCGGTGATAGAGTTGGCCTGTTGAAACGCTGGCCGCTTGGTGACGATGTTCACCAGACCACCGGACTCCGAGTTGCCGGCGATTGAGGCCGAAGGCCCCTTGATCACCTCGATTCGATCGACGTTGGCTGAATCGGATTCATAGCGAGGCATAAAGAATCCATTCCGGTGACGGTTGCCGACAATAAAGCCACGAAGGATGCCGACGTCGGGCCCATTCTGGCGCGCCGTCAGCCCCGGGGTGTAACGAATGCTGGTATCAAAATCGAAGGCTCCGATATCTTTCAGTAAATTCGCGTTCATCACGCTAATCGTCTGCGGCACATTTTCGGCCGGAGTATTGAGTCGGGTAGCCGAGGCCAGATTGGAGGCACCGTAGCCTTGGCCCTTTGTTCCTTCGACCGTAAATACGTCGAGTTTAACAATGGCTTCATCGTTTTTCGTCTCAGGCTCTGAAGTGGTCTGATCGTCCTGTGCCTGTAAGGACAGGCATAAACCTGAACAAGCGATCACGAAGCACAGAAGGTGCCGCATCGTCGCGTAAAATGAATGTGTAGGGGTGTTTTTCATAACGTTGATTACATGAGGTGGGTTCTCGACGGCATTCCGACCGTTCGTAGAATCATCATATAGGAAGCAATGGACATCCGCTATGGGACTTTAAGGACTTCCATGGCACACCAAAGGGACATCAGGAAAATAGCCTCTCCGAAGCCATCAATGGGACAAATTCCCAAAGGTATTCACGCTCACATGGTTGTGGGCTACACTTCAAAATTCTGCTGCCCAGATCCAACAAATCAGCTTCCGAGCGCTTCCCTGATAACTGGCAACATCACTTCGGCCATGCGCATGAAACCCAGATCATTGGCGTGCGCATTATCCGTGGAGCCTTCGCCATCCGTGCCATAAAGGGACTGTCCGGGAATGTAATAAAGCGCAGGCACTTTGGCGGCCATGAGAGACTCATAGGCTTCACGCAACGCCGCTTGATTCGCTCGATTGTAATCCGCCTTGGCCTTCACGATCCAGGCGTTGGGAAATCCACGATCTTCTACCAGCACGATGGGAGTATCGGGTCGCGCCGCTCGCAATTGATTCACCAGAGGCACACAGCGCTCCCGGATCTGCTCCGGCTGCATATTGCCACAGCACTCAATCACAAAGACCGCCGCGTCAACTTGCTTGAGAAATCGGCCGATCACCGGATCCATCCTTCCCGTGCCAGAAAACCCGAGATTGATTACCGGATGATCAAGCTGTCGGCCAATAATCGACGGGTGACACATCCCCGGACGCGAAGCCACCCCCCCCTGCGTGATCGAAGTGCCGTAAAATACGATCGGTTTCGGACGGGGAGCTAAGCCTTCGAAACGGAAACCTCGAGGAACCCCGATTTCTAAAAAATCCACGCCGTTATAGAGCGGCAGATAAAGAGCGAATTCACGCGCTCCTGGAATCAGACCAGATACGAGTTCCGCATCAACATCCTGTGATGTCGGCTTGCTGCCAATCACGTAGCGCCAGTTGCCTTCGGGATCACGTGCATAAAGATCCACGCCACTGACGCCGGTCGCCGGCATATGCGGCAGGGCTAGGTCATCCGTGCGCAATCGATAGCGCGTATGAATCACCGTAGCATCCGTGTGGAAGCGTGCCAGCATCCCCGCGCTACAGCGGCTGAGATCCCAAACACTGAAGTGGCCGAAGAAATCCCGCAGTTCCTTCGTCTCCGATTCGGCATCCATCGGCAGCCGATCAAAATACCGCAGTCTCGCTTGGTCTTCCCACGCTCTGCCTTCCACTCCCCATGATGAGATATCGTGCCATTCCATTTCAGAAACAGGGGCAATTTCAACAGGCACGGCGGCTGGATCGGGTTTTTCCATGAAAAAATCTAATGAGTGGAAGTCTGTCGTAAGGTAATGATTTCAGCGATGCAGCAATCTGAAGACACGGCAAGAACCCATGTGAAGGAAACAGTGATTAGTCGATGACACGCACCGTGTTGCAGTGCCACAAATGAGACAAAGAGGACACCCCTTTTTGAGGTGAATACCCCATAGTTTTATCTCTGAAAACAAGCGAAAATCAATGAGAACACACATAGGACTTTCAGGACATCCGTTGTCCTGAAACGACCATGTCTTGCTGAATCATATTCCTTGTCGTTGTTTGATGTGGTGAAAGGCCCCACCCCTCCTCGATCCATGACGCCTCCAGCCAAGGCAAGCACTCGTGATTTTCACGAATGCAACCAGTTGTTGACCCAACATATCGACAGTTCTTCGGCTTGGATTATCCGAGGACTTCGTTGGTCGCCGCAGGTCTTCCACTATTGTTGCCCGTTAGAGGCCGATCATAGCCAGCCCATGCATGAGCATGATCTTTTTGAATTAAATTTTCTGTGCCAGGGCAGTCTCCGGTTTGAGACCCCAGAACATGCTTCGACCATTCACCCCGGAAAAGTCTATTTCATGCCTCCCGGTCTGAAACATCGTTGGGCCACGCTAAAAAAACCACTCTGCATTGCTGGATTTCATTTTCGAGTGAGCGCCCTCGACCATACCGGTCAGACTATGCTCGATGGCTTAAAACAACGTGTCAGTCGCGGGGAATTCTGCTTAGAGAAAAATCGAATCTATAATCAAATCCACCAGACTATTTGGGAGGCTATTCACCGCGCGCCCCGCAGTCCGCTCCTGTCAGAAAAATTGAGCACACTCATCCAACATTTCATTCAGGAATTTCTGGAACAAGCGCTGCCCGAATCCATCCTTTCTACCCCTTCGGCAATATCGACGCTCAAACCTGAAACCGTTTCGATTTCCAAATACCAACAAATTGTTGATTTCGTTAATCAGCACATCAAGGAGCCTCTCCAACTCGAAGACATCGCCCGGCACTTCAATTACAGTGGGCGCCATGTTTCACGACTGTTCCAAAAAGAAAGCGGGATTTCCCTCGGGCTCTTTATCATGGAGCGAAAACTCCGTATCGCTCAACGCCTGCTCGCGACCACAGATTATCCCGTAAAGACGATCGCTCTGGAACTGGGCTATAATGATGTCGGTTATTTTTGCCGGTTATTTCGCACTCACCTGATGGGCACGCCCAATAGCTATCGAGTGCAAATTCTCGCTGGTCGCACCACTCTCAGAGAAGGCCCCAGCGGACACCACAGTTTTCGGGGGAATTACCACCCGCCTGCCCGCAGTTCAACTGTAGTGCCCCACGTGGCAGTGTGAGTATCACGTATGGGGCGAATAGTGAGTCTGCCCCGTTTCTCCTTCAGATGTCCTGATTCCAATCTCGATGTCCGCATAAACACTTTGCAGGCAGACATCACGCGGATTCATGTTTGCTCCTTCTTGATTTCTACGACCTCACCCCATCAAAACCTCCAAAGAAATACCATATGAGCACTACAACTTTGTTGGAGGGCATGGAGTCACGAGCATTCGCCTACTCCGATATTTACCGGCACCCGCCGATGAGCGGATCCGATATCCCACCGGAAATGGCCGCGATTCGAAAAAACGAATCCAGCTGCATCGTCATCCTACCTGACGGCACCTGGTTCGTCACTTGGAGCCAGGGCTCTTCCGAAGGAGCTGCCGATGAACATATCGTAGGAGCGCGGAGCAACGATCTCGGGCTGACTTGGAGCGAGCCCATCGAAATCACCGCTTCAACTCCGGTCGTTCGGCGTTCTTATGGCTGCCCTTTTGTCGTGCCTGCAACAGGTCGGATTTATCTCTTTCTCCATGAAGGCAAACGCATCAATGGCAGCGCCCATCCTTCCAGTCCCGAAGGCGACGCGGGTAACTTCGGTTACATGATCTCCGATGATAGTGGGCAAACTTGGTCTGAGATCCATCACATCGCCCCGATCGATCGCGACATCAGCATGTTTCCAGACAAAATCCATGCGCACCTCAATCATCCGCCGCAGATCATGCCAGGCGGACAGGTCGTGCTCCCGTTCACTCAGGGTTTGCGAAATGGCGCGGTCCGCCGTTTCTGGCAACTCTGCTGCTGTGAAGTTTCTTTGCTATGGTGCGAAAATCTCCTGACTGAAAACGATCCAACCAAGCATAAGTTTTCCCTCCTTCCTCCCGGCACCCGTGGGATGCGCACCGATACATTTCGCCATGGCGATAATCCCGCCGTCAAGCGACTCGCGGCCGCCTACGGCGGACAACCCGACTATATCGCGTCCAATGCGCAGGAGCTCACCGTCGTGCCCTTATCCGATGGACGTTGGCTCGGCGCGACCCGCACTTATTTGGGATCGCCCGGCTATACCGTTTCCAACGACGAAGGTAAAACTTGGACTCCAGTGGAACGTCTCCGCTATGCGCCAGATGGCGAATGGATCGAACATCCGCACACGATGTGCCCGATCGCCCGATTACCCGACGGTCGCTTTATCCTGCTCTTCACCAACAACGATGGCACCCGCCAAGGTGCCGAGCACGTTTGGGATGGCGGCTGCACCACCCGCAATCCGCAATGGTTTGTGATCGGACGCGATATCCCCGGTGAAACCCGCAATGGCGGTATGATCTTCGGCGAACCGAGAATACTTGCATCGGTGGATGGCAAAGACTCCCCCGATGGCTTCCGCACCTCCTCCTGCACCGGTATCTCGATGCCCCAATATCTCTACGCTGAAGGGCGGCATTTTGTGCAATACGGAATGAAAAAAGAACACATTCTCATCGACGAAATCCCCGCCTCGGTGATCGACGAAATGACGCCGGAGCTCCCACGCTAATCGATCATAAGAGAACTGCATTGAGCCACGGCATGATCGTTTCCACACCACCATGCTGAGCTCACGTTTACTCCGCAGTCTTCTCATCTTGGCGGCCGCGGCGGGCCTGATTGCTTGGCAACTTACCCACCGTCCGGTGAGTGCCGATTCGGAAACGACCGAGGTGGTTCGGATCGGTCATATCTTTTTAGAAACACGAGAGGCGATTGATACGCTCGCTCGCGCCTACGAAGAACGATGCAAGGAACGCGGCGAAAACGTTCGCATCGTGCAATTGGCCGTGCCTCACCGACTCTATGGGAGTTGGTTCATCACCCAATTGCTGAGCCATGACACTCCCGAGATTCTCGCGATCCATGCCGGGAGCACCGATGATCGGCTGGCCCGCTACATCATGCCGCTTAGTGATGAGCTCGCTCAGACGAATCCCTATAACGCAGGCACCGAAATCGAGGCTATGCCCTGGCTAAACACCTTTCCCTCCGGGCTCCGCAATTCCTACAACGCCACCTTACTCGATTACTACAGTGTGCCGTTCACTCACACTACCACGCGGCTGCTGGTTAACCTCGAACTCTATCGTGAGATCTTTGGCGATGCTCCCTGGCCAGAAACCTACGAAGGGTTCGTCCGCCTCTGTCGGGAGACCCAGGACTATGCCAAACGCACTGGTCGCGGCATCCATGCCATCGCCAGCTCCCACTATCATGCGCCCGTGCTGTTTCGATTACTCGCCCGCACCCAAACCGCCCGACTCACGGAAGAGTTCAATCGCACCCGCACTTTACGTTATTCCAACACAGAGCAACGACTCGCGTGGCTTAAAGGTGAGTTCGATTTGGAGTCACCTCAGGTCCGCGATCAACTGTCGATGATCCACGAAATCGCTGGTCTCATGCAGCCCGGTTTCACGCAACTCGGCCGCGAGGATGCCGATATGTATTTCACTCAGGGTCGTGCGCTGACTCTCATCAGTTTCAGTAATTCCGATCAAAGCGTGCGCGAGCAAATCGAATTCCCACTCGGTGTCGTGCGCGCACCGGCTCCATTACCGGACACTCCTCACTACGGACGCAACGTGGTCGGCCCATCCGAGGACATCAGCTACACATCCAATTTCGAGATGGGTCTCACCCGCAATGGACGCAATCAAGCGAGAGCTCTTGATTTCCTCAAATTCGTCACCTCTCAGGAAGGGAATCGAATCTTTGCCCAACATTCACGATGGACTCCATCGGTGGTCGGCGTGGAGCCTCACCCAAATCTCATCCCCTATCTCTTTGAATCAAACGCGGGTTACCAACTCGGATTTGATCTCGCCAGTTACGAACCCAAGACCAGCGGCGAAACCTCCCTCGTAGAATACTCCAATATCTACCTACTGGCCGATCCTCGCGAAGGCGCAGTGGATCGCTATGTCGACGCGATTGCTGACGACTATGATCAAGCGATGCGATCTGACGCCGCGCGCGACCTCAAGCAGCGAGAAGATGCCGAGCAACGCAATCTCACGATGGTCGCCCTTCTGGATCGAATCGTGACATCAGGTGCACCAGATGCCGAAACTCTCTCGATCCGGATGAGTCGTCTCTGGGAGGCCAATCTCGAGCAGGAGGACACTGCTCGACTGATTAGACGGACCCTCCGCTCCAACCCTAGAATTTCCCCCTAACTCTCTCACTCCCTGTCCTGAGGCATCTCGAATCACACGTCCTGCGGGGGATATTAATTCATCCCCGAGTTTCGTAACTCCGAACAGGGTAACAGCGCTCGTCACGATGTCGCTAATGCCTAGTAGGTTTCTTCGTCGGGTTCGGCAGAGGAAGATTAATCGGTTCCGAGAATATCGCGCAATACCGGCTCCATGACATCGGCCATGCGCAGGAAACCAAGATCGTTGGCGTGGACGTTATCCGTCGATCCTTCTCCATCGACTCCATAGAGCGCGGCACCTCGGAGATAATGCACAGCGGGCACCTGTTCTTGCTGAAGTGCCTCGTAGCATTCGCGCAACGCGAGATGGTTCTGACTGAGATTTTCTGCCCCGACCGGAATGATCCATCCATTCGGCAATCCGCGATCTTCCACCAACAGGATAGGATTTTCAGGACGCGCGGCTCGCAATGCCTTCACCAGTGGAATGCAACGCTCCCGAATCTGGGCCGGATTCATATTGGCTGAACACTCGATCACAAATAGGGCAGCATCGACCTCGGCCAAATACCTGACCACCACCGGATTCATTCGGCCGGTTCCGGAGAATCCGAGATTCAAAACCGGACGATCCAATCGCCGACCAAGCAGAGCCGTGTGACAAATCCCCGGTCGCGACGCCACCCCGCCCTGCGTGATGGAGGTGCCATAAAACACGATGGGCTTTGCTCGTGGGGCTAACCCGGCAAAGGCTGCTCCTGCGGGAACGCCGATCTCCATGGATTCCACTCCATTGTAGAGGGGAAAGTTGAGCGCGTATTCACGACTGCCGGCCAAAATACCAGTGGCGATCACATTCTCTACATTCCGTGAATCGAGACTGGGATCCTCCACGTTACGGGGAAACGGACTGATCCCATTCACAAATCGCCATTCGCCCGATTCATTTCGGGCATAAAGGTCCACGCCACTCACCCCAGTCGCGGGCATATGAGGCATCGCCAACTTATCTTTCAACAATCGATAGCGCACATGAATCGCTAACGCATTCGTGCGGAACCTCGCCATCATCCCCGCACTGCATCGGCTCATATTCCACGCACTCTCCAAGCCCATTCCATCCACAATAGCCTTCATCTCCTCTTCCGCGCCGGCCGGCATGCGATCGAAATAGCGAAGCCGATCGTGATCCTCCCAAGCGCGACCTTCCACCCCCCATTCCTTCACATCATACCAGCTCAGCTCAGATTCTGATGCAGTTTTCACGACGGGAATAATTAGCGAACTCTCCCCCAAAGGGAAGGTTATGTCTTCAAATCGATATTGAGAGTGCCTTAGTGTCAGCCTGATCGGTGCGACTCATTTCGATACGACCATCAGTGAGTCTTAACTGCACCTCACCATTGGACCAACTGCTCTCGCTCTGCGTCCAAATCGAGTCAGGAGCATCCACTGATTGCACGTTAAACAGCGTGAGAATCCGACAAGAATTTCCGCGCAGCTTAGCTTCGACGTAGCTCTCGCGGCGCGGTGTGAGTGGCGTGCCCCCCCGATCCGTATCGAAACCCACACGGTGATCATGTTCGTTTCTGCTAAACGCGAGTTTCCCTTCATCGAGCCGCGTGATCAACGCACTCGCATTGCCTTTTTTACCGCGCACCGTGAAACGGCCGTTAGCATCCGGTTCGGCACGATCACGAGTGTGCCAGCGCAGGGAAATATCCTGTTCTTTCGGTGTGGACGCCTCATCAAGCACGGCGACATAACCGGGATAGAAGTGCACGACAGTGCGGGTCACATGCTGACCATTCATGTAAGCCGGCGTTAAATCCATCTTCCACGCCGCGCCCACCCCGGGAACGAATTGCTCTGCAACCGTCTGACCACTCAGCGATGGCGCCTCGGTTTTTTCGCAATGCTCGGAAAGCGGCGAGCGCTGCTCTTCACTATCAAACATCAACACATTGTGCCCACGAATCGAGTTATTGTAATACTCCCAACGCACCGCGTCGAAGAAGTCCGCCGAATAACCGGAGGGTGAGCCGAGATCGACAATCAGCCGCTCGCCAAATCCATCCAGACAGACCTGCCCGAGATCGTTGTGCTCATGATTTTCTTCTCGTCCCGCTTTGGAGTGAACAATGCAAGCCGTGTCTTTCGACGACCAATCCGTGCGACTCACCACGAGACGGCCATGCCCCTGGTAGTTTTTGTAAGGGGGAATCTTTCCCTCCGGTGAAATTGGTTCGAGCTGCCCATCGTAGGACACCAACTGATAAGGATCGTCCGATGCTTTCTGATACTGCTGATAAAACCACTGCAGCACACCGTCTTGATTAGCGGCTGCCACAGAGGCGATATAGCCGGTCATAATCGGCCATTCCGGATGGCAGTCTCCCACGCTCACCACTCGTCCCGGAGGTAGCGAGGTGTGCATGGCCCATTCACACATTTCCGGAAATGGAGTCTGCGCGAGGCGGTTCTGTTCACCACCTGACCAGTAACGATGCGCTTGGAAAAATGCTACCGGGATTCGGTTCGCACCGGCGTAGCCCACCGATTCGTTAAACTCACCTTCGGGGCCGTAGGACAAAAGATACTTCTCCATGACCTCGACGCCCAAATCGATCAATCGCTGCGCCGCGGGATGTTCACCATCCAGCGCCATGCCCGCGATCCCGAGCCCCCCCATGATCACCGTGCTCCAATTATTCAGTTCATGAGCCCACCACGGATCCATTTTCATCGACTCGAGGTAAGGCTGAATTCCCCGTCGGTCCAGACCCTCAATGACCCACGCACGTTCCTCATCCGTCAGCGCAGGAGCGAGCCAATCGTAAGCGACTCCCACGGCCTGCGACAGCATGCCAGTGCGCAAATCTGCTGGATAGCCGAATTTAATATGCGCCTGATCAATCCAATCGGGCCACACCTCAGGGTCATAAAGCGCTTTCAACTGATCCATGGCCGAAGCCTTGAACTCGGGCCGACCCGTCAACGAAAGTGCCAACGCCGCTCGCAACACCTGCTGACCCGCCGCCTCGCACACGACATAATCCGGATTCTTCGTATCGACCATACTCTGTGCCCGATCAGGCAAGATGTCAGCAATTAGCACCGGGCCTTTGATCAGGGCCTTTTCCGCCGAAGCGAGCACGCTCTCCCAGTTGGCCTGCGCCCATCCGCTTTGGATGCTGGTCTTGAGATCATCGATGGTGCGAAGATCATTCGTTGCGGTGGAACTGATGAGAAGACGGGGATGTGGTGACACGTTTATAAGGGCTTAGGGGGTGATTGCTTTAATGAAAATTATGAGAGCGCGATCCGACGCGTTCCATCGGCGGCGCTCAATTCTAGACCACTGTCGGTCAGTGATAGCTGCACATCATCGATCGACCAGCCCGCTTCGTTCTGGGCCCACTCGCGCTCGGTCGCATCGGCCGGTCTCACGCAAAATAAGGTGAGCAATCGGCATCGGTCGGCATGCAAAGTCGCTTCGAGAAAACTCTCGCGACGCGCCTCCAACCCATCGCCGACGGCATCACTCGATCCGGCCGGATACTCGTGTTCATGTCGGGCCAGATGCATCGCGACATCGCCTAGATCAATGATCAATCCGGCCAGCTTCGCTTTTTCTGCGAGCACGACAAAACGTCCCTCTCCGTCCGGCTCCGCCCGATCAATTGTGTGCCAGCGAAGTGAGATATCACGATCATCCTCCAGCTCAGCCTCATCGAACACGGCGACATAACCAGGATACAAATGCAGCACCGTGCGAGTCACACTGAGGACTCCTTCGTAAACCGGCGTCAAATTCATCTTCCACGCCCCACCAACTCCCG
>Ga0105055_10001575_pt1 | contig 36656 bp, 34 predicted proteins | sample BON03_FD_78090 | JGI IMG/M metagenome (GOLD analysis project Ga0105055, IMG submission 78090) | Freshwater microbial communities from Lake Bonney liftoff mats and glacier meltwater in Antarctica - BON-03 | ecosystem: Environmental > Aquatic > Freshwater > Ice > Glacier meltwater | place: Lake... | reverse complement strand
GCCGTGAGTATCGATCATCGTTGGACGTGTGACATCAGCACCTGCTTGTGCGGTGTCGCTCCCCGCCGATCGTCCGGCTCGGTGACCCGCCAGATGGACTGGACCGCAAGCGACAACTCCATGACGAGCACGCCGGGTTGGCGACCAAAGGCCACTCGTGCCGGACCAGCCTGTTGGTGTGCAGGTCGAAACGTTGGAGCAGATCGCCGAACGATTGGGGTGGACCCCGCAACGCCTAGCGGAGGCCCGAAACCGCGCCGCAGAGTCCCGCCCGACCAACATCAGCGACCGAGACCGAGCCCGAGCCGAAGCGCTCTCAGGGTCGGTCAGCCGGACACGGCAAGCACTCGACGCCGTCTCCTGACGAGATGCCTGCTCCCGACTGGCGGGCGCTGCTCCTCGTCCTCAATGACCGAGCCGTGATCTTCGCCGAGGAGTTCCCGGCGACGCTCACCGCTGTCGGGCCCGAGTTGGTGGAGGCGTTCACCCACGACGAGGCCCAAGGCTTGCTGTACATGTTTGCTGGGGCGTGGCCGGTGCTCGGACACGACGCCAGCGATCCAAAGAGTCGATTCGTATATCGAACAATCGGCGATCTGGTTTGTCGATTTCAAGGGATCGAGTTGGCGCCTGACACAATCGTCATCGATGACGTAACAAGTCTCTGATCACGCTCGCAACCTGCAAGGCACCGATCGCTGCCTGCCACATCAGGGACCAGCTGCGAACTCGACACGGATATTGGCAACTATTCGTGTATTCGGTTTGTCGCTCGTACCCCGATCGTCTGTTCCCCCACTCCCCGACCTGCGTCCGAACCGTGCCCAGATTGCAAGCGCTCTTTGCTCAATCAGTCGCTCACTTGAACTTCCACTGTCCGACTGCTCGAATGGCACCAACCGACGAACAGAGTCACCCCCGACCAGGCATTCAGACAGTTCCAATATCCGACTCTGCCGTTGAGACAGGCCAGCCGAGATCTCGTCACCGCCCTCGACGACGCCGGATGGCTTCGTGAAGCCGCCGTGCCACATGCCTGCCACGCACGGACGACAGCGATCGGCCAAAGCAAATCCGAGTGACCATGAATCTGTTGGACACTCGCCCAGTTGAACAACCGATCGATCGACGACGCCACCTCGGCGTCGCGTAGCTCGACCAGATGCTGATACCGCAGCGCCGCCCTCGGCGAAGAGTGGCCCATCCTCGCCATCGACTCCCGAATGCTTGCTCCCGCAGTCGCGTTGAGCGTGCCAGCGAGGTGACGGAGATCGTGGAACGTGCAGTCGACTCCGGCAGCGTCACGAGCGTTCTTCCACACGCGACGCCCCGTGATCGTCGGCGTCTCTCCCGTGCGCCGATCGACGAAGAAGAGGTCGTTGGCTTCAAACGGACCGAACGTATCGAGGTGCTCCTCGATGGCCGGCGTCAGCACTGCCGGAAGCGTGGGCCGCCGCACGCCAGCACTCGTCTTCGGCGGCTGGTGGATCGCTATGTCCTTCACGAAGACCACTGACGCATCGACGATCACCGACCACAAGCCGTAGGTCTCGACGAGATTCCACCGGCGCAGCGCCAAACACTCGCCGCGCCGGAAACCGGCGATCGCCGCATGCATCGCCATCAGACGGAATTCCGGCTTGATGACCTCAGCGACACGCAACGCCTCATCGATCGACGGGGTCGCACGCTCGACCGCGACGTTCTTCAACGTGCACGGATTGCTCCGCAGCATCATGTCGTCGACCGCCGCCGCCATGATCTGCCGAAGCAGCCGGTAGGCCTTCGCCGTCGTCACCGAACTCCGCGAGCCGGCGCTCACCACTCCGTGCCACCGTTGGATCGTCAACGAGTCCATCCTCGCCATGAGTACGTTCCCGAGGTGCAGGATCAGAAAACTGCGGAGCAAGTACTCGTACAGGGCGAGCGTCTTCGGCCGGAGGTCGGTTCGTCCATCGAGCCAGATCGTGGCGTACGACTCGAACGTCTGCTTCGAACCAGCCGGGTCGAGGACCTGCCCGCGGTCGAGGTCCACCTCGGCTTCGGCAAGCCAGCGGAGCGCGTCTGCCTTCGTGCGAAACGACTTGCCGGGCAGCACACGTTCCCGTGAGATCGGATGGGTGTACTCGGCGCCCCAGCGACCTGAACGATGCGTGCGCGTCGTGCCGAATGCTCTCCGGTGTCCCACCCTGGCGACCGTACGCGCCCGCTGCTTGATGTGAAAATGATGTGCAAGCGGCCCGGCGCCGAGAACGACAAAGCCCTCAGTAGCTCTGCTACCAGGGGCTTATGCGGTGGAGACGATGGGAATCGAACCCACGACCCCCTGCTTGCAAAGCATGCGGTTGCGATCTGGTAGTCCCTGGTAGATGGCTATCTACCAGGGGCGACACGAGCCTCCCCGCTTCCGGTATTGCCCCATCTTGACCCCTGTTCCCCACTGCTACTGGCACGCCAATGGCACGGACACTTCGCTGATTCCTCACCGCCGAACCTGGTCGAGCGGACACAACGTGCCGGGCGACCGGCACACGTCTCCCATTTGTGAAAGCCAGGAGCACAGCTCGAACAGTTGCGGGCGATGCTGCGTAGAACAAGAGCGTGGGAACGTCCGACCTTGGTCTTGTCGTCGGCGGCCAAACCCTGGGACCTCACGCCTCAGTCGTCGACGACGTCAATGTCGACACCAAACAGCACATCGGGACACCTCGCTCATGAGGCGAAGAATTGAGGACGACAAAGTCTTGGCATAGGAGACTGCGACCATCGCGATGTCGGCACTCCGCTTGCGCCCAAGAGTCAACTGCGCGAGATCTGCGCCGCCCTGCACGCCGAGCAGGCAAGCCGACCCCGGAACGAGTACGCGCCGTGCGATGTGGCTCGGTCACTCCGTCGTCTCGGCCTGGTCGGCGGTCATGAACCTGCTCCCAACTCGTCCGGATACCTATAGGAGCCCTCACGAGGTCAAGTTCCGTTACCAAGGTCTTGGGAACATCTCGCTTGCCCTGAGCATTCTTCGTCCGACCGTGCTGCAGGCCGGCGGAGGACAAATCAAGAGATGATGACTCAAACGATCGTCACACGGGCCCTCTTTGGGATGCCGCGAGAACGACGCCACGACAACCCCTCGGGTATTCAGCGTTGATCGGGAAGCGAGCGGCGAAGTGCTGTGGTTGCGCTCGCCAGCAGAGCGGTGTCGACGCCCACTGCAACGAGCCGTGCGCCGGCGGTGGTGTACCGCTCGACCAGTTCGGGTGACGTTGCCATCACCGCTGCCACTGCGCCGGTCGCCGCAATGCGACCGATGGCATCAGCCACGGTGTCGACAACATCGGGCAGTGTGCCACCAGCAAGATGGCCAAGCGATGATGCGAGATCCATCGGACCGATGAACACCGCATCGATGCCGTCGACTGCGCAGATCTCTTCGAGGTTCTCGAGTCCGATTGCCGACTCGATCTGCGCGATCAGGCACATCTGCTCGTTCGCTCCTGCGTGGTAGTCGATCGTCCGCCCCCACCTCGCAGCACGCGCCGACGACACGCCACGAACGCCTCCGGGTGGGTACCGAGTCGCCGCCACGAGATCGTTGGCCTGATCTGCGGTATCGACCATCGGCACCACGATGGTGCGGGCACCGACATCGAGGATCCGCTTGATGTCGGCGGCGTCGTGGTTCCAGCACCGCACGGCCACCTCGACGGGATAGCCGTCCACTGCCTGGAGCTGCGTGAGGATCGTGCGAAGGTCGTTCGGCCCGTGCTCGGCATCGATCACCACGGCGTCGAATCCAGCCCCGGCACAGATCTCCGCCGCAACCGGGTCGGCGAGGCTGGTGAACAGCCCCCACAGCACGTCGCCGTCCGGTTCGAGCAGACGCCGTTTCAGGTCGTTCGACGCAGAGCTGCTCACGAGTTGATCAGGGCCGCGAGTTGGCGTCGCCACTCCACCGACGGTTTGTCGGACTGCACGCTGGCAGTCGCCTGCTGGTCGAGCGGGAGCACTCCCGGAACCCGTTCCAGCATCACTTTGTCCTCCGCACCGATCGCGCGATCGAACTCGATGATCTCCTGAGCAGGGGTTGCGAAGTCGTCGTTGCGCCAGACGACGAAGGTGAAGTAGGACGTGGTGTCATCGACCGGTGTCGCGCACAGCAGCAGCAGATGGTCGAGACCGGTCTCGTAGTGGATCGTGCTGCGCACCACGAATGGGAGGTGGAAGCCGGTACTCATCCGACGATGGACCACATCTCCTTCCTGGCCCGACACGGCCGTGCCGCCGGTGTCGTTACGAGCGTCGACTTCATACTGGTAGCCGAACCAGCCATCGTCGAGCGCCTCGACGTGCAAGGTCGGGATCTCGGTCTTGTCCTGGATGCCGAAGGTGCCGACATGAACCCAGGGGAAGTGCGAGAAGTCCATGAAGTTGTCGGTCATGCGAGTTGCCGATGTCGCCCACGTCTCCACGCCGCTGTTGATGCGGCGGTAAGCGGAATCGTCCTCCGCTGACATCAACGGAATCGTGCCGTGCGGTTCGTCCGGGCACAGCCACACGAGGCCGTAGCGCTCCTCGACATGGATCGTCTGGAGATGGGCTGCAGGCGCAATCGGGCGGCCCTTGCCCGACGACGGAATCTCGACGCACTTGCCGCCGTCGCCGAACGTCCAACCGTGGTAGGGGCATGTGAGACACCCGTCGTTCACGGTCCCGATACTGAGCGGCGACTCGCGGTGCGGGCACCGGTCGGGTGCGGCAACCAATTCGCCAGCCGCCGAACGCCAGATGACGTAATCTGCACCGAGCAGCCGGACGCCGAGCGGAGCGTCGGTCACGTCGACGCCTTCGGCCACGACGTACCACTGGTGGCGCAGAGCCTCGTGTTCGACGAGCATGAGAGACGCCCTTTCCGATCCGATCGGATCACTCTGTTGGTCTGATGGTCTTACCATAGCAAGTCGTCGATGCTCAGTTCCGGGGCGAGCGCAGCGACCAAGGCGCGTACCGCAGGTCGATCTGCGCCGACAGCCAGCACGACCGCTGCGTCGGCAGCCACGGGCAGCCATGCGCCGGCTCGCCCGCGTTCGACGCAGGTTCTCGACTCGCCCGCCGGCGCTCCGACCACGACCGCCGACAACGCATGGCGAGCCGCGCCGACCGAGACCGAACTCAACGCTCCGGGTACGTCGGGGCCGAACATCTCACCGTGGTCGACCAGGACCCTGGTCGCACGTTCCACTCGCAACCGCAGGTCGAGCCGGCCGCTCGGCTCGCTGTGGCGCCCGAGCGCCACCTCCTCGACCACGACGCACGTCGCGCCGACGGCCAGGTGGACGGTAGTCGTCGCACGATGGAGCGACCCGGCGACCGACACGGTTGGCTCCAACCACAATCGCAGGTGTCCGCCAGCGGCCACCGAACAGCGCGTGGTCGACGACGACCAACACTCGATGGGAGCAGGCCACACCATGTTGGCCGCCACCGACCCGACATCGGCGCGAGCGTCGGGCCCCACATCGACGATCAACTCCAGCTCGTCGCCGCCGACAGGCGCGGCGGCCGATGCAGCCAGCAGAACCCGATCGCCGCAGCGACGGACGCTGATCGGAGCTTGACCGGAACGATCGACGATCTCGTCGATCCCGCCTCGGCGCTCCACCGCGATCCGGGCACGTGCTCTCACAGGTCGTGCCGCCAGTGCCGCACCTGTTGCCGGAGCCAGTCCGCGACCGCCGCAGCTCCCTGCACATCGACCAATGACGTGGGGAGCACCGGACGACCATCACGACGCTCACTCGCCTCGCGCAGCATCAACTCGACATCGGAACCCACGTACGGGGCGAGGTCGATCTTGTTGATCACGAGCAGGTCTGCGAGCGCAACACCGGGTCCCCCCTTGCGTGGGATGTCGTCACCGCCGGCGGTGTCGATGACGAAGATCTGGACATCGACCAAGCCGCGGCTGAAGATCGCCGTGAGGTTGTCGCCACCCGACTCGACCAGGGTGACCTCGACGTTGCGGTGGCGCGCTTCCAACCGCTCGACGGCATCAAGGTTGGCGGCGATGTCGTCCCGGATTGCCGTGTGCGGACAGCAGCCGGTCTCCACGGCCTCGATTCGGTCGGCAGGAAGTACTGCTGCCTTGCGGAGAGCGTGAGCGTCCTCGGAGGTGAAGATGTCGTTGGTGACCACCACCATCGACAGCTCGTCGCGCAGCAGACGACACAACGACCCGACCAGGGTGGTCTTGCCACTGCCGACGGGGCCACCGACGCCGACACGCAGTGCCCGATCGAGTCCCCGTTGGCGAGCGTCCGGCTCGTTGCTGAACAGTTCCGTCGGCGAGATCACGTCATGTGGTGGCACAGTTGCTCCTGGGGTTGGTCATGGCGGGTTCGTGGTGATCGTTCATGCGACGAACAGCCGGGCGTCGCGTCGGCCGTGCTCCTCGCCGAGTATCTCGGTGAGTAGTCCGCCGGTGGCGGGCAGATCGGATGAGTCGCAGCGTGCCCAACGCTCGACGTCGGCGGGCGCGATGGCGGCCGCCCGTGATGCTCGCGCCTGTACGGCGGCGAGTTCGATCGGGTCGAGGCCCAACAGCCGGATGCCGGCGGACGCGACCGCAGCACCGAGGTGATGCAATGCGATGGCACTCGCATCGGAGGGGGTGCCGCCCGCTGCGCCGACGACGACCCCGAGCACGACTGGTTGATGCCCGCCCTCCTCCGATGCCGCCAATTCGTCGAGCATCGGATGCGACCAGATCTGCCTCGCGGCACGGAGGAGTTGACGGCCGAGGCGGCGGCTGGTCGCCCGCAGATGCGGTGATTGCACGCGGGCGGAGTACTCAGTGTCGAGTCGCCAGAGGTGATCTGTTTCGACGTCGTCGATCAGCGCTGCGCATGCCGCAACAGCGAAAGCAGCGTCGACTGTTCCGGTGGTCGAGAGACGACCCGCCAAGTACCGCTCGAGTGTGGCGGTGTCGACGATGTCACCGATGTCGACGGCGGCTTCGACCCCCGCCGAGTAGGCGTGCGCACCGGCCGGGAAACGGCCATCGACGAGGAGCAGCAGGTCGGAGTGCATTGCGGCGGATCAGTAGAGGAAATAGCGCTGCGCCATCGGCAACACTTCCGCTGGGTTCTCGACGACGAGTTCGCCGTCGATCCGAACAGCGAACGTGTCGGGTTCGATCTCGATGGTCGGCATGGCGTTGTTGCCGATCATGTCGGCCTTGCCGACCGAGCGGGTGTTGACAACGGGCACCAGCGGCCGACGCACGTTCAACCGGTCGGGAAGTCCGTCGTCGAGCGCCGCCTGCGCGACCCAGGCCACGGACAACCCGGGCGCCACGCCGGGTGCGGCGCCGAACATTGGGCGCGGGAGCTGAGGTTGAGGTGTCGGGATCGAGGCGTTGGCGTCGCCCATCATCGCCCAGGCGATCATCCCGCCCTTGACCACCACGTGCGGTCGCACGCCGAAGAACGCCGGTTCCCACAGGACGAGATCGGCGAGCTTGCCAATTTCGACGGAGCCGACCTCGGCCTGCAAGCCGTGGGTGATCGCCGGGCAGATCGTGTACTTGGCGACGTACCGTCGCGCTCGATGGTTGTCGGCGGGGCCGTCGCCGTCGAGCGGCCCGCGACGCACCTTCATCACGTGCGCTGTCTGCCACGTCCGCAACACGACTTCGCCGATCCGGCCCATCGCCTGGGAGTCCGAGCCGATGATCGAGATCGCTCCCATGTCGTGGAGGATGTCCTCCGCTGCGATCGTCGAGGGACGGATACGACTGTCGGCGAAGGCGAGGTCTTCGGGCACCGACGGATTGAGGTGGTGGCACACCATCAACATGTCGAGGTGTTCGTCGACGGTGTTGACCGTGTGCGGGCGGGTCGGGTTGGTCGACGACGGCAGCACGTTGGGATGAGAGGCGACGGTCATGATGTCGGGGGCATGGCCACCGCCGGCGCCCTCGGTGTGGAAGGTGTGGATCGATCGGCCGCCGATCGCTGCCAGCGTGCTCTCGACGTAGCCCGCCTCGTTGAGCGTGTCGGTATGGATGGCGACCTGCACGCCTGACGCGTCGGCGACACGCAAGCACGCGTCGATCGCTGCGGGCGTGGTGCCCCAGTCCTCGTGCAGCTTGAACCCCGACGCGCCGGCGCGGAGCTGCTCCCACATCGCTTCCTCGTCAACGGTGTTGCCCTTGCCGAGCAGGGCCACGTTGATCGGCCAGTGATCGAGCGCCTCGAGCATCCGCTCGAGGTGCCATGCGCCGCCGACGGTGGTGGCCTTCGTTCCCTCGGCGGGACCGGTGCCGCCGCCGACGATGGTGGTGATGCCCGAGCCGAGCGCTTCGTCGAGGAGTTGCGGACAGATGAGGTGAACGTGACAGTCGATTGCCCCTGCGGTGACGATACGTCCGTTGCCGGACAGGATCTCGGTCGACGGCCCGATCACCAGCGCCGGGTCGATGCCGTCCATCGTGTCGGGGTTGCCCGCTTTGCCGATGCCCACGATCCGGCCGTCGCGCACGCCGATGTCAGCTTTCACCACACCCCAGTGATCGAGCACGATCGCCCCGGTGATCACGAGATCGGGGGCGCCCTCGGCCCGGGTGCGGGTCGATTGGCCCATCGACTCGCGGATCACCTTGCCGCCACCGAAGACGACTTCGTCGCCCCCTGCGCATCGATCCTCGGTGACCTCGATCCACAGGTCGGTGTCGGCCAAGCGAATCCGGTCGCCCGCAGTGGGGCCGTACAGGTTGCGGTATCTCCTGCGATCGATGAAGCTCACGGTCGGACCTCCTCGGCGTCGGCAGCATCGGCGTCGGCAGCATCGGCGTCGTCGAGCGGGCCGGCAACGGCGCCGCGAAGGCCAGGAATCACGCGAGCGCCGACGAACGGGACCAGGTCGACGTCCATGGCGATCCCCGGCTCGAAGCGCACCGCAGTTCCGGCGGGGACATCGAGGCGGTGGCCGCGTGCTGCAGTCCGATCGAACACGAGGGCGCGGTTGGCCTCGGCCAGGTGGTAGTGCGAGCCGACCTGGATCGGTCGGTCGCCACCGTTTTCGACTCGTAAGCGGAGAACCGAGCGGCCGGCGTTGATCTCGATCGGGTCGTCGGGGCCGACGATCTCACCCGGGATCACGGCGCCGATCCGATCGGCTCGTGCAGCGTGACGAGCTTGGTGCCGTCGGGGAACGTGGCTTCGACTTGGACCTCGTCGATCATCTCGGGCACGCCTTCCATCACGTCGTCGCGGGTGAGCACGTGTCGTCCCGCCTCCATCAGGTCAGCCACCCGGCGACCGTCGCGGGCTGCTTCGAGCACCCAGTCGGTCAGGATGGCGATCGCCTCGGGGTAGTTGAGCTGCAGGCCACGGGCCCGGCGCGCCCGAGCAACGTCGGCGGCAACATGGATCATGAGCCGTTCCTGTTCGTGTGGGCTGAGTCGCATCGTGCCTCGTTGGGTCCTGTCGCCGGTCGTGGCTGCCCGTCAGCGGCCGATGATGGCGTGGGACACGGCCGCGTGACAGCCGACCGTACCGTCGACGACCTGGGTGATGCCGAGATCAACGGCCACCGACGCCAGCGAGTACGCCTCGTCGAGAGTGAAACCACCCCGGTCCACGAGGAGCGCCAACATCTGCTCGGCGGCCATCGCCATTGCCTCGTCGAGGTCGGCACCGAAGCCGTGGGTGTAGAGGTGCGTGCCGGTGTCGAGCAGCGGCGCGCTCACCGATACCTCGGGAGCAAGCGATAGACGCAGGCGCACGTCGAGCGACGCCTCGATTGCGGTGCCGCAGATCTCGCCGTCGCCCTGCGCGAAGTGTGGGTCGCCGACGTAGAAGCCGGCGCCTTCAGCGAAGACCGGGTAGTAGATGGTTGTGCCGGGCCCGAAGCGCCAGTTGTCGACGTTGCCGCCGAAGACACCGGGCGGATTGCTACTGAGCCGCTCGTCGGTGTTCGGTGCCACACCCATCACACCGAGGTGAGGGCGAACCGGCACCGTCACCGGCCGACTGAAGGGTTCGCGCTTCGAGTAGTCGGGTTCGGAGATCACACCGGGGACGTCGTACAGCCGCAAGGCGGTGAAATCGAAACCGAAGATCGGCTGGGCCAACGAGGTGAAGGTGCCGTCGGCAGGTGGATCGATCAGTTCATAGATCGTGATGCGTTCCTTGCCCATCCGCTCGTGGAAGAGGCCCCAGTTCCCCGCACAGTTCGAGCCGTACGGCATCCGTGGACGCATTTCGAGCAGTTCTACCCGCAAGGTGTCCCCGGGCTCAGCGCCGCGCACGTTGATCGGGCCGGTCATGATGTGGACACCGGGAGCCCGGTCCGTGGTGGGGATCCCGTCCCAGATGGCTCGCACGCCGTCGTCCATCAACAGATCCGGCGCATCTCCGGAGTGATGGGTCACCGCCTCGATGGTCAGTTCGGTTCCCGCGTCGATTTCCAACACGGCCGGCTCGGCCTTGTCGAGGTAACCCCAGTAGCAGTTGTCGGGTGTCGCCACGAGTCGTTCGCTCATTGGTCTGATCATAAGACCAACCGATGAACGGGGTGTTTCAGAAAGATCACGGCCCTGAGTCGGCATTCAGCCCCACAGCCCGAGCAGGCGACCGGCGAGGAACAGTGCAGCGACGATCATAAATATCCGCACGAGTTGCTCGCCGCCACGCACCGCCAGTTTTGCACCGAACCAGCCGCCGAACGTGAAGCCCACCGCCAGCACCAGTGCTGGCGCCCACACCACATTGCCTTGGACGATGAAAACGGGAAGTGCGAACACCACGACCACCAGATTCACCATCACCTTGACGTTGTTGGCCGTGACCAGGTCGTAGCCCGCTCGGGTCAGCGCGGCCAGCAGGACCAGCCCTACTCCGGCCTGGAAAGCGCCCCCGTACAACCCGATCCCGGTGAACACCAGCGCCGTCACACTCGTCGACCACGGTATGGCGTCGAGCTTCGGTTTCGGCTTGATCACCGTGAGGATCACGATCGGGATCATCAACAGCCCGAGAATCTTCTCGAAGGTGTCATCGGCGAGCTGGCTGATCGTGTACGAGCCAACGATCGAGCCCACCACCGTGGGCACGAGCACCTTGGCGGCACCGCTGATGTCGGTCGCCTGCGAATGCCGAAACGACATCACTGCAGCGGCGCTCGATGTGAGGATGCCGACCCGGTTCGAACCGTTGGCCTGATTGCCGGGAACCCCGGCCAGCACGAGCAACGGCACCGTGAGCGCGGAACCGCCTCCGGCCATCGTGTTGACGATCCCGGCCACGAGCCCGCCGCCGACCAGGAGCAGCGCCTCCCACCATGTCATGGCGCGACCGTGCCGATGGTGTGGGGACGCCTCCTCACAGAATCGGGTACTTGGACCGGTCGGGCAGACCGGACCGGGTGACGATCGCTTCGCCGAGTTGCTGAGCCTCGGCCCACAGCGCGTCTTCGTCGATCGTGGTCATTCGGCTGTCCTCGACCACGATTGCGCCGTCGACCACGACGGTGTGTACACCCCGCCCGTCGGCCGACCACACGAGCTGGTTCATCACGTTGTGCAACGGACGCCACTCGGGCCGATCGGTGTCGTGGAGGACGAGGTCGGCTCGCTTGCCGACCTCGAGCGACCCGATCTCGTCCTGCATCCCGATCGATCGCGCGCCACCGATCGTGGCCATCTCGTAGGCCTTCTCCGCCGGGAACATCTGAGGATCCATCCGTCCGTCCTTGAACAGGCCCGCAACGAGGTACGTGGCCCGCATCAGATCGGAGTAGTTCGAAGCGTTGTTGCCGTCGGTGCCGATCGAGACGTTGATGCCCCGCTGCACCATCTCGGGCATCTTGCCGATCTGCGTCACGCCATAGCTGACTTTGAGCGCAGTGGTCGGGCAGTGAGCGACGCTGGTGCCCTTCGCTGCCATCACGTCGAGTTCGCTGTCGTCGACGTGCACGCAGTGCGTGATGCAGACGTCGTCTGCGAGAACCCCGATCTCGTCGAGGTGGATCATCGGGCGTTGGCCGAACTCGGCGATGAACCCGTCGGGGTCGATCTTCGCCGGCGACATGTGGAAGCTCATGCCTACGTCGTGTTCGTCGGCGAGCGCACGCGCCGCTTTCCAGAGTGGATCGGAACAGGTGGTGTGGCCGACGACTGTCGACCACGCACCGAGACGGCCGTCGGCCACGCTGCGATAGCGCTCGAGCTGATCTTGCAGGCGGGCGATCGCTGCATCGGTGTCTTGGCGATACACGTCGGGCTCGGGCGGAAGGTCCCATACCCAGGCGCCGAGCTTGCCGCGAATACCGATCGGTGTGAGCGCGTCGATCACCTCGTCGAGGAAACGGATCGTGCCTGCTTCCAGGAATGTCGTCGTGCCGCTGCGTAGCATCTCGACGGCTGCGAGCTGCGCCGAGCAGCGCTCGTCGGGCGCCTCGTGCGCGGCGTACAGGTTGGTCAACCAGACGAACACGTTCTCCTCGAACGGCGTGTCGTCGGGGACGAAGCCGCGCGTGAGCGGCTCGCCGGTGATGTGGATGTGGCTGTTGACCATCCCCGGGGTGAGCACGAACCGGTCACCACCGATGCGCCGCGCCGCGGTGTACTGCCGTTCGAGATCGGCGGTCTTGCCGACGGCGACGATCGCGCCGCCGTTCACTGCGACCGAGCCGCGATGGATGATGTCGCGAGTCTCATTCATCGTCACGACATACCAGGCGTCGATCAACAGGTCAACGGCAACAGGAGCGCTCGTGGTCGGGTCGGTGGTCTCGTTGCTGGTCATGAGTCGACGCTTTCGTGTGGTCGGGACGGAGGTGGTTTGGAGGCAATGAAGGCTTCCTGGAAGCCGATCGGTTCGATGAGGCGTACCGCCTCGAAACCGGCGCTGCGCAACCGATCGGCCACGTCGCCGTAGCCGAGGGCCTCACCGTGAACGGTGCTCGCCATCATCGTCACGCCCATCATCAGGGCGTGCCCGGCGAGCGATCGTTGGCGGTCGGCGAAGTAGTCCGACAGCACCACGCGGCCACCATGCTTGAGCGCCCTGAATGCGCGGTCGATCAACCGGGCCGCACCGTCGGCTCCCTCGGCTCTGCAGATGTGGCCGAGGATCACGAGGTCGTAGTGATCGTCCTCGATGTCGATCTCATGGAAGCTGCCGGGGCGATACTCGACTCGATCGGTGAGATCCCGCTCGGCCAGTTTGCGGCTCGCCACATCGATCACACCAGGCAGGTCATTGACCACTGCGGTCGCCGACGGATTGGCTGTCAGGATCGAGTTCGACCACGGTGCCCCCCCGGCGCCCAGATCGAGGATGCGCGGCGACTCCAGCGCCGAATACCGGATGAAGCCATCGGCACGAGCGGCCATGCGCGAGATCGTGGTGAACGTCCCTTCCACGAGCGGGACGTAGAACGCCACCGGGTCGTCGTCGACGGGATCGGCGGGCCGACCGGAGCGGACCGTCTCGGTCAGCTGCTGCCAGTTGGCGAGCGGTCCAGGCGACACGGGAACGAGCGCACTCATCGATGCTGCACCGTTGGTGGTCAGGTATCGGCGGGCGGTGTCGTTGAGTTCGAATCGTCCGAAGCGCTGGTCGAGCAGGTGAATGGCCACGACGCCTTCGAGCAACGTCGTCAGGTGTGTTGCCGACACGCCGAGATCGTCGGCCATCTCGGCACCGGTCGAAGGTCCGAGTCGCTCGAGCGCGTCGAACACGCCGAGTTCGATCGCCGACACCAGCACGTGGAACCGCCCGTATCCCTCGATCACGTCCCACACGGGTGCCGCTGGTGGCGGCTTGTAGTCGGTGAACGGCCGGCCGGTGCGGGCAATCGTGTGGGTGGTCTTCAGTTCGGGGTAGGCGGCATCACGCATCATGGGCTGAGGACGAACTTGCCGATCACGTCGTTGGACTCGAGCCGGACTTGCGCTACAGCAGCGTCGGCGAGCGGATACTGATCGTGGATCACCGACGTGAAGCCATCCGAGCAGAACGTGTCCCAGGTGGGCCCGAACTCCTCGGGCGGGTAGGGATCGGAACCACGAATGCTGATCCCCATGTGGAACACGAAACCAAGGCTCGGGATAATCGCCTGGTCGCCGCTCGTGTTGCCGCAGCTCACCAGTCGACCCTTGGGAGCAAGAGTGAACAGCGACGGCCCGAACAAGGCCGCGCCGACGTGATCGAGCACCATGTCGACCCCTCGACCATGGGTGACCTGCCGGGCCCACGCGATCACGTCGCCAGTGCGGTTGTTGAGCACATGGCTGGCACCGAGTTGCTCGGCGAAGTCGAGCTTCTCCTGCGTTCCGGCCGTGGCGATCACCGTGGCGCCTGCGGCAACGGCGAGCTGGATCGCGGCGACCGATACCCCGCTGCCCGCCGCGTGGATCAGCACCGTCTCGCCCTCGGTCAATCCGCCAACGGGGAACAGCGCGTGCGATGCCGTGAGGAAGCACGTCGGGAACGTCGAGGCCTGCTCGATACTCATCCGGTCGGGTACCCGGTAGACGTGACTCGCCGGCGCGAGGCAACGCTCGGCATAGCCACCGGCGACCGTGCCGCCGATCACACCGAGTTCGCCGAAGAGGTCGCCCTTGCCGGCGAGCTTGGAGCGTTCGTCGACACCAGCGAGCGACGGGTCGACCACCACTCGGTCGCCAACCGCCACATCGGTCACGTCGGCACCGACCTCCACGATCGTGCCGGCCACGTCCATGCCCGCGATGTGCGGCAGTGCGTACCCGGGAAGGGTGTAGTGGCCGGCACGTTGCACGAGATCGAGGCGGTTGAGGGCACACGCCTCCACACCGACGACGACGTCAACGGGCCCCGGCTCGGGGTCGGCGACGACGCCGTAGTGCAGGACGTCGACGCCACCGTGCTGGTCGTAGCTGATTGCCTTCATGCTGTTGCTCCACTGGGGGTGTCGGGGGATGGATGATGGGGTATTCGGCGCGACGCAACGGACAGACCAGGTGGTGTCCATCCGCGGTCGCCGGGGTTGAGGTCGACTCCAGGAGCAACGACGCCATCGATGGCGTCGAGCGTCGACTCGTCCAGCACGACGTCGGCGGCGGTGAGCAGATCGGCGAGTTGCTCCTCGGTGCGAGGACCGATGAGGGCCGAGGTCACCGCAGGGTGCTCGGTGGACCAGGCGATCGCCAACTGGGTCAGCGTGAGGCCGGCGTCCTTCGCAATCGTCGCCAACTGTTCGACGGCGTCGAACTTCGCCTCGTTGTCGACGTCGAAGTGGTCGGGATTCGTGTCGGCACGTGAACCACTCGGTGCAGCCGCACCGCGGCGGTACTTCCCGGTGAGCCACCCGCCTGCCAGTGGGCTCCAGACGATCACACCGAGGCCGTGGCGTCGGCAGGTCGGCAACACGTCGCGCTCGATGCCGCGCATGAGGATCGAGTAGGGCGGCTGCTCACTGTGCGGTGCTGCAACCCCACGACGCTCGGCGGCCCAGCAGGTCTCGACCAGGTCCTCGGCCGGGAACGTCGAGGTGCCCCACGCCAGGATCTTCCCGGCGCGCACCAGGTCGCTCAACGCGTCAACCGTCTCGGCGATGTCGGTTGTCGGGTCGGGTCGGTGCACCTGATACAGGTCGATCCGGTCGGTGTCCAGGCGCCTCAAGCTCGCCTCGACCGCCTGGGTGATCCAGCGCCGCGAGTTGCCGCGGGCATTGACGTCCTCACCCATCGGGTTGTGGAACTTGGTTGCAAGCACCACCTCGTCGCGCCGCCCGCTGATCGCAGCACCGACGATTTCTTCAGTCTCACCGAAGGCATAGACATCGGCGGTATCGACGAGATTGATCCCGGCATCGAGCGCCCGATTGACGATGCGTGCACAGGATGCGTGATCAGGGTTGCCCCACGCACCGAGCACCATCGAGCCGAGCCCGAGCGTCGACACCTGTATTCCGCTGCGACCGAGTGTCGTGTACTTCATCGGTGACCTCTGCCTTCGTCATGTCGGCAATAGTCGTTCGAATCGTTCATTGCGCGTCCACGTACGGCCACGGGTGCGGCACAGTGATACCGGTCCGATCGAGGAGGAACCGTTGGTGTTCGGTCGCGGCTACGGCGAGCGCGTCGACGTCGATCGACACGACCCTTCCCGACTCGACCACATGCCGACCAGCAACGAACACATCCCGAACGCTGCGCCCGTCGGTGCCCCAGACCAGCTGGAGCCCCACATCGCCTCGTGGCGTCCACCCCGGTGTGTCGGTGCGGTGAACGACCAGATCAGCCTGCTTGCCGACCTCGATCGAGCCGATTCGATCACTCAGTCCAATGGCCTCTGCTCCGGCGATCGTGGCCAGCTCGAAGACCTGGTGTGCACCGAAACGAGTGGGGTCGACGCGCATGTCCCGGGCGATTCCCGACGCCACCGCTGCGGTGCGCAGCATGTCGACGGAGTCGCCAGCGTTCGCTGCGTCGCAACCCAGTGCCACGCGACCCCCGCGTTCGACGATGTCGGCGTGACGACCGTGCTCGCAGACGCCCTGACCGAGCCGCAGGTACGCCCAGGGGCAATAGGCGATCGCCGTCTCGCTCTGGAGGATCAACTCGACTTCGAGGTCATCCAACCACACGCCATGGCCGATCAGCAGGTGACGGCCGAGAACGCCGAGGTGGTGGAGGTGTTCGACCGGGCGACGCCCGTGACGTTCGAGGTAGCGCTCCGGGTCGGACGACGTCGGCGACAGGTGCATCGTCATGCCGGTCCCGTAGTCGCGTGCGAGGTCGGCAGCGCCAGCCATCAGCGCGTCCGAGGCGAGGTCGTGGCCGACGAGCGTGACCCATCCCTCGACGAGCCCACCGGCGGGGTACGCCTCGACGACCGCTCGTTGTCGGTCGAGCACCTCGTCGCACGGCGCCGTGAACGGGCCTTCTTCGATGTCCCATCCCCACACGCCGAGCGTCGCTCGGAGCCCGATGGTGTTCAGGGCGCCCGCCACGCTGTCGGCATGGGCGACCGTGCCCGCCTCGACAACGGTCGTCACACCGCTGGTGAGTGCTTCGACCGCCGCCAACGACGCCGACACCTCGTCGTCCAGTGCGTCGTGTGCGCCGTGCAACGGCACCGACCATTCGAAGATCGAGGCGCCGGGCGGAAGCAGGTCCGGGATGCAGCTGCGTACGAGCGGGTCACCGGTCAGATGCTGGTGAGCGTTGATCATGCCGGGGGTGATCACGCAGTCGGTGGCATCGAACACAGTCGCCGACGGGTACTCGGCAAGCAGCGCACGCGTCGCTCCGACGGCGACGATGCGATCGTCGTCGACGACCACCGAGCCACCGACCAGTACCTCGCGTGCGGGATTCATGGTGACGATGTCGCCGCCGGTGATGATTCGTTGCATTGCAGTCCAGTCGTTCGATTCGGCGTCAGGATCAGACGCGCTGTCTCGCGCACGAGAAGAACACGAATGCTCGATGGAACAAGGGCTCAGTTGCGCCGATCATTTCAGCCCTCTGATGAAGGGTTGTGCCAGGGCCTGTGGCGGACGCACACGCTTGGCGAACACGGACATGGCGACGATCGTGACCACGAAGGGAAGCGATGCCAGGAGGTCGCCGCTGACGTCGTAGCCGAGCGCTGGGAGCGAAAGCCGAAACGACAACACTGCGCCGAAAAGTATGCAGCCCGCAAGCGTCCCGCGCAGCGTCCAGCCACCGAAAATCACGGCGATCAGCGCGATGAACCCGCGACCGCCGACGATCGAGTCCGCGAACTGACCGACTGCAGCGAGCACGAGATAGGTGCCTCCCATGCCGCTGGTCAGCCCGACCACATAGATGCTCTGTCGTCGACGCTTGTTGACATCGAGCCCCGAGACGTCGGCCGACTGCGGGTTCTCGCCGACTGCGCGCACCTCGAGACCCCACCGCGTGCGGTACACCAGCCACCAGACGAACGGCACGAGCAGATAGATGAGGTAGAAGAGCCACGATCGGCCGAACAGTGCCGCCCCGATCAGTGGGATCTCCGACAGCAGAGGGATCGAGATCGACGACGACTTGGTCGTGACCGGGTCGAGCTCGGACGCGAGGAAACTGGCGAGCCCGAGCACAAGGATGTTGAGCGTGAGACCCACCACGAACTGATTCGCTGCAAGACGGTGACTCATCTCCGCCTGCACGAAGGCGACCGAGAAGCCGGCGAACATCCCGCACAGCAAAGCCACCACTTCGCTCTGCGAGCTGCTGTAGCCGACCGCCGCTGCAAACGCAGCCGCGAGGAACATTGCCTCGATCGAGATGTTGAGTGTTCCGGACCGTTCGGCGACCCACTCGCCCGTTGCGCCGAACGCGAGGAACACGGCGAACGTCAACGCGTTGATGTAAGCCGCCTCGGACGTGAGCACATCGCCGAGGGCAGCGAGGAACGCTCCCATCAGGTCCGACTCTCCCGTGCCGCCATTGCCCGGCGTCGCTGCCGCAGGAACAGCAGTGCTGGCGGAATCAAGAGTGCGAGGACGAGCAGCCCCTGGACGACATCGGTGATCCGACGCTCGACACCGGTTGCTGCCACGAAACCCGACCCGGTTCGCAGTCCAGCGAAGATGAACGCAACGATGATCGTCGCGAACACTCGCTGACGGCCGACGAGGGCGACAAGGAGTCCGGTCCAGCCGATCTCGGCGGGAAAGCCCGGCACGAGCGTGTAGTTGCCGAAATCACCGCCGGCGAGCATGATGCCGCCCGCGAGACCCGCGAACCCACCACCCAGCAGCAGCGCTCCCGCCCCGTACCGCGACGCGGCCACGCCGGCGCGCTGCGCCGTGCGTTCGTTGTGGCCGAGCGCCCGCAACCTGAAGCCCCACACCGTTCGAGCGAGGAGGAACGCAACGAGCGCAGCGCCGCCGAGCGCGAAGAACACCGAGATCGGGAACTGATTGCCGAACATCGTCACGAGCGGGATGCGGCTGTCGGGGTCGAGTTGCTGACTGATCTGCTGGCGGTTGGCGCGACCCTCGGGCGGTGCGAGCAGCAGCCACTGGTTTTTCAACCCGTAGCCGGCGAGCTGTGCTGCAACGGTGACGAGCAGCAGCGTGGTGAGTACTTCGGGAACGTTGCGCCGGTATTTGAGGGCGGCAGCTATCCCCGCCCAGAGCGCACCACCGATCGCTGACGAAACCAGCAGGGCCAGGATCACCACAGGGCCCGGACCTCCGATTCGGGTGCCGACGTACGTAGCAAAGGCGGCGCCGATGAACAGTTGGCCTTCCTGACCGATGTTCACGAGCCCGGCGCGGTTCGAGATGATTGCACCGAGGGCAACGATGAGCAGCGGCCCCATCACACCGAGCGTCTCGCCGATCCGGCCGGGGCCACGGATACTCCCGTCGAGCAGCGCGGAGAACACGGCGAGAGAGTCACCACCGGTGAGCTGCACGATCAACGCAGACAACAGGAGCGCCGCAACGATGCACAGCGCGTAAAGACCGACCACCTCACCGGCCGAGATGATCCGGGCGAGGCCGGTGGGGCCCAGACGGCCGCTGCCGCCGGAGCGGGGTGGCTGCTCGGACATGTCAGGACTGGAGGCCGCGCCGTGGTCGATGTCGGCGCTCTCGAATCCCGTGGTCATGCGACCTGTCCTCCCATCAGTAGACCGAGCCGACCGAGATCGGCTTCGCCGCGTGCCATCTCGCCGATGATGCGGCCGTCGGAGATCACCAGGATCCGGTGGGCGAGATCGAGGATCTCCTCGAGTTCACTCGAGATCAGCAGGATCCCCACCCCCGCCTCGGCAGCTTGCCGGAGGCGATTGGTCATGTACTCGATTGCTCCGACGTCAAGACCCCGAGTCGGCTGAGCCGCGATGAGCACCTCCGGTTCACGAGACAGTTCTCGTGCGAGCACGACACGTTGCTGGTTGCCACCCGACAGCGAGAAGAGTGGCGCATCAGGACCGGCGCACGAGATCTCGAACTCGTCGATGAGTCGCTCGGCGGTGCTGCTCATCGCTCGGCGATCGATCACACCGGCCCGAGCGATGTCGACGATACCGACGAGCGCCAGGTTCTCTGCGACCGTCATCTCGAGCACGACGCCCGAGTCGTGGCGGTCCTCCGGGATCACACCTATTCCAGCCGCGGCCATCGCACCTGCGACACCGGTCTGCACGGACGCACCATCCACGCGCACCTCACCTGACGACAACACGATCAAACTCGACAGCACGTCGGCCAGGGGCCTTTGCCCGTTCCCCTCGACACCAGCGATGCCGACGATCTCACCTTTGCGCACGTGCAGGCTCAGATCGTCGAGCAGCCGCCGACCATCGCGGGTCATCACGGTCAAGCCGTCGATCTCGAGCACCACCGGTGCCGGTTCGAGATGAGTGTCGGGGACGTCGCTGCCGTCGAAATCGGCGTCGACCACGCCGAGCGCCACTCGCTCCGAACGCAGCGACACCGCTCGACCGACCATCGCTTCAGCCAGTTCGGCGGCGTCGACATCGCTGGTTCGCACCTGGCGGACAACCGCACCCTGGCGCATGATGGTCACTTCGTCGGTGGCACGCATGATCTCGTCGAGTTTGTGACTGACGAGCGCCACCGCCCGCCCTTCCTCCAGCACCACATGGCGCAGCGTGTCGAACAACTGCTCGCTCTCGGCGGGCGTCAGCACCGAGGTCGGTTCGTCGAAGATCAGGATCGACGGGTCACGTCGCAGACACTTGATGATCTCGACGCGCTGGCGCATGCCGACGGGCAGGTCGCCGACCACCGCATCCGGGTCGACGGCGAGGCCGTAGCGGTCGGAGATCTCCTTGACGCGATCGCGGGTCGCTGAGGGATCGAGGCGCCCTTCGTCACCCAACGCCACGTTCTCCCACACCCTCAGGGGCTCGACGAGACTGAAGTGCTGGTGCACCATGCCGATCCCGTAGCGCGCTGCGTCGGTCGGGTCGACGAATCGAACTCGATGCCCATCGACGCTGATCGTGCCCTCATCGGGCAGGACGAGACCGATCATGATCTTCATCAGCGTGGATTTCCCGGCGCCGTTCTCTCCGAGCACGCCGTGAATGCGACCAGCAGTCAACGTGAGGTTCACCTCGTCACAGGCGGTCACCGCCCCGTACCGCTTGCTCACCTGATCGAGACGAATTGCAACACGTCCTGTTGCGAGGAGTCCACCGGGGACCGGGCCAGACGGCCCGGTCCCCGACTTGGGATGGTTCACCTCGTCGTGTGCCTCATCAGCCACCGAACGCCTCGCCGGCGATCTCGCCGAACTTAGCGTCGAGGTCGCCGCTCGCCACGAGTGCGTACGCCTCGTCCATTTCTGCCTGTTGCTCGGGAGTTGCGCCACAGATGACGGCACCAGCGACATCGGGCTCCTCGCCAGGCGAGTAGGTGATGATGTCGCCCTCGACCGCAGCGCCAGCGAGAATCTGCGGGAAGATTTCCCGCACATAGTCGCCACCGTCGAAGCGCACGGCGATGTTCCACGACAGGTCACCTTCACGGGTACAGACGTCCGATGCTCCTGCGCTCATCACGATGAGACCATTGGCATTGGCAAGTTGGACAACGGGCTCGTGCGCCCCACCCAGGTACGGGTAGATCGCATCGGCACCTTCGGCAGCAGCGTTCTCAAACGCTGCTGACGCGTTCTGGACGTTGTCGAAGTCGAACGGGAAGTCGCCGGTCGGCACGTACGTGAACGTGAACGACTCGTCGACGGACTTGAGTCCGAAGTCGTAGGCCAGGTAGTGCTGGATCTCGAAACCGAGATCGCAGCAACCGAGGAAGGCAACCGAATCGCCGCCGCTGTCGCGAAGTGCGATGCCGGTGGCCACACCGGCGGTGTAGGCAATACCGGCGCCGTTGTCCTGGCTCTGGAGGTAGAACTCGCTCTCCGGGAATCCGGCACCACAGTTGCAGTACCAGAAGATGTCGGAGTACTGCTCGGCGAGATCAGGCATCGGCTCGGCGATTTCACTCGCTCCGACGATCAGGATGTCAACCGGCTGCTGAGCCAGGTTCTCCAGTTCGGTGGCCGCGTCGGCGGCTTGGATGTTGTCGACGATGATCACGTCGCCGAAACCATTCTCCGCAGAGAACGACTCGGCGGCGTCCACGACGGCCTGGTAATACGCACCGTCGTCGCGTGGGCCGGCTGCGGCGATACCGATGCGGATCTCACCGTCACCGTTGGCGTCCAATTCCAAGATGTCGCCGGAGCCTTCCGCCATGGTGTCGGTGGTCTCCGTCGTGTCGTCGGTGGTCTCCGGCGCGCCATCGGTGGTCTCGGTGGTGGCGTCATCGGTCGTCGTCGCTGCATCGGTGGTCTCCGTCGCAGCGGAGCCTCCGTCGTCACTTCCGCACGCTGCGAGAACGAGCGCAAGTGCCCCGACCACTGCGACCGCCCCATGGAGACGAGAGCGCCCCCCCTGTGTCCTGCTGTTCATCCCTGCTTCTCCTCCTAGTTTGTGGCCTGATGGTCAGACCATTTTCGAGATGGTAGTGCAACCAGATTTCTGGCGTGTTACGAGACAGAGTCAGGCACTCGTTCGCACTCCACCGCGCCACATCAACGTTCTCCGAGGTGTCGGCGGTATCTCTGAACCAGCCATCGGTTGAATCGCACGTGGCTCTCCTCCTGCCAGGAATACCGCCCCCGCGGGGCAAACCTCGATCGCAGCCCACGCTGGACCTTGGTGGTTGCATCCTGGTCTTGTTCCACGAACACCTGAACGCCCACATCGGTCAGCTTCAGCTTGTGCTCGAACAGTGGGTCGTCGAGTGCCGACGGGTGGAAGATGTAGCCGATCTCGACGTCGATCGTCTCAGGCCCGGTGGGACGCACGAGGAAGAAGAAGCACTGGTCGGGTGCGGTTCCGAAACACAGCGTTGGTGGGATCAGCGCGAAGGTCGAGCGGGTGCGTTCCTCATCGGTCAGCTTCGGGAACACCGGCATGATCGCGTGATGGGTGGCATTGAAGCCACCATCGATGTGGGTGTAACCACCCAACCGAAAGACCACGTTCGAGCCGGGATCGTACTCGACGGGAAACTCGCTGAGGTTGCTCGGGCAGAAATCCTGGACGTACTGGTGGAGCCGGTTGGCGTGATAGCCGTCGTTGAAATTCTCGAACATCACCTTCCAGTTCCACGGGAGGTTCTCGAGCGTGAACGTCCCCGGGCACACGGCGTCAGCCAGGTCGTAGTTGGCGACGTAGGGCTCGTACTGAGCGAGCGTCGGTGCCAACGGTTCTGCATCAGCATCGAGGTTGACGAACACGAAGCCCTGCCAGATCTCGACGGCCAATTTCGGCAACCCGAAATCGGCCTTGTCGAAGTCGGCAGTGCGCTCCATGGCGGGCGCACCCAGCAGCCGACCGTCGAGCGCGTAGTTCCAATGGTGGTACGGACACTTGAACGTCGAGGAGTTCCCCTGGCCGTCGCAGACCTGCATTGCTCGGTGCTGGCACACCGCCGACATGGCGTTCACCTGACCTGCCTTGTCGCGGACGACGATGATCGGCTCGTCGCAGATCGTGATCGTGAACCAGTCGCCAGGGTTCGGGATGCGCTCGGCGCGACCAGCACAGAGCCACTCCTTCGCGTAGAGGGCGTCGCGTTCGAACTCGAGCACCTCCGGCGACGTGTAGAGCTCGGACGGCATCGTGACGGCATCGGCGACATCGACGGTGGAGGCGTCGAGGTCAGCGAGCAGGCCGTCGACAACAGCGCTGGTGGATCGGTCGATGGTGGTCACGTCGGTGCCTCCGAGTCAGGGGTTGGAATTGGGGTGGCGCCGACTCGAGCGGCGTCGGTGAGCAGGAACTTGCGGATCTTGCCGACGCTCGTGCGCGGTAGGTCGGCAACGATGACGTAACGATGCGGCCGCTTGGCCTTGCCAAGTCGTGACTCGGCCCATGCCGTCAATTCGGCGACGAAGACAGCGAGTTTGTCCGGGTCGTCGATGATGCCGACGCCCGGGGATGCTGCCGGCACGACGAAGGCCACGGGGACTTCGTCGCGTACCGGGTCTGGCGCGCCGACCACGACCGCGTCGAGCACAGCTGGGTGTTCCGTGAGCGCGCTCTCGACTTCGACCACCGAGACATTCTCGCCGGACACCTTGAGCACGTCAGCGCGGCGGCCGTCGAACCGGAACCGACCGTCATCGTCGCGCCATGCGCGATCACCCGTCGAGAACCATCCATTCCGAAACGACGCCTCGGTCGTCGACGGATCGGCGAGATACTCGGCGAACAACTCGATACCGCGACGTCCGCCGACGACGATCTCGCCGACCTCGCCCAGCCGACACGACCCACCCTCGGCATCGACGACGTCGACCGCACAACCACGGGTCACGTCGCCTATCGTGTCCGGTCGGGGGTCGTCGGGCCGATCGGTGAGCACTGCCGGAATCGTCTCGGTCATCCCGTAGAGCTGACGCGGGCGACAACCAAGCCATTCGGAAAGGGTCTCGTACTGATCTGTGGCGAGGTTCTGGGCGAACCAGCAGTGTCGAAGGTGCAGTGGCGGTCCGTTCGGATCTGGGGGACCACCTCGGGCGAGGATCATCCGCATCGGCCCGGCGAACAGGCTGGCGTGGGTGGCTCGGTGGCGCGCCGCCTGCGCCACGAACCCGCTGGCGGAGAACGTGTGCATCAGGGCAACCGATGCACCGACCGCTATGGCCGAAGCGAACGAGTAGTACTGGGCGTTGGCGTGGAACATCGGCAAGACCACGAGTTGGCGGTCGTCGGGCCCGAGGTCGGCAGCGGCGGCCATCGTCGTGCCGGCGAACGCGTAGTTGGCCTGGGTGATGACGACGCCCTTCGGTCGACCCGTCGTGCCACTGGTGAACATCACAGCCGCGCGATCGAGCGGATCGATGTGGTGCGACATCTGGATCGGCTCGACGGGCGTGAGCGCGTCGAGCACAGTGTCCACCTCGTCGATCTCGATCACTGCAATATTCGACGGCGCGAAATCGAACAGAGCCAGGTCGGCCACGGCCAGTTCGGCTGCCAACGAAACTGCGGCCCGGTAGGTGTCGGCGCGCTCACGGGAACACAGGCCGACCGCCGGCCGGGTGCGCTCCAGGTGGTCAGCGAGTTCGGCAACGGTCGCCATTGGATCGGATGGCACGATCGCCGCCCCGAGCCGGGTTGCAGCGATCCATGTCGCCACGAATGCCGGCGAGTTGGTGAGGGCGAGGTGCACCGGGGAATCCGGCCCGACCCCGGCGTCGACGAGCGTGGCGGCGACCCGCGCCGTCAGCGCGTCGAACTCGGTGTAGCTCCAGTCGGTGACGGTCCGGTCCGGCGCTTCGAAGGTGAGGAACGGTCGCGTCCCATGACGCTCGACTGCCCGATTCCAGAGCTCGGCCAAGCTCGCCACACCATCACGGGTCATCAGATCAGCTCGTCACTCCGTGATCGTTGGATGCGTCGCCGTATCCGCCGCCTCCGGGCAGGTCGAGTCGCACGACATCGCTGGCGTCGAGTGTCACCCGCGCCTGGGTGGTGACTGCTTCGCCGTTGACGCTGAACGCGCCCGTCGCGCCCGGCTCACCACCGAAGATCCCGAGGGGAGGTTCCGCCAATCGACTCGTGACGGCATTGAGTTGCCACGGCCGAGTGGTGTCGACCTCGAACTCGATCGTCTGGCCGAGCCCGCCGGTCTGAGCGCCCCGACCACCCGAGCCCTGTCGCAAAGCCTTCTTCGTGAAGAGGATCGGGGCCGACGCCTCGACCACCTCGATCGGCACCGCCGAGACCCCGGTCGGGTACGAACACGCGCTGAGGCCCGGCTTGGTCGCCCGTGCGCCGACGCCGCCCGCGTAGGTGAACATCGCAGTGATGAACGGGCTGCCATCGTCGTGGTTGCCGCTGACCTGCATGGTCCACACAGCGCCGGATCCCTCGGCCATGGCGGCTTCGGGCTTGACCTGGGCGAGCGCCTTGAGGAGTGCGTTCGGCAGGAACATGCCAACGACGTGGCGGGCGGTACACGGCTGCGGTGAGACGGCGTTGACGATCGATCCTTCGGGGGCGATCATCTCGATCGGCGCGAGCGAGCCGTGGTTGTTGGGGATGTCCGGATTGAGCACCGAGCGCACGGTGAACGTGGTGTAGGCGTGGGTGTAGTTCTTCACGACGTTGATGCCCCACGGGCTGGCATCGGACGAGCCCGTGTAGTCGACGATGATCGTGCCCGATTCGGTGTCGACCGTGAGTGCGCAGCAGATCACGATCTCGCTGCCGTCGGCGAGATCGAGCAGTGCCGACGCCTCGTACGTGCCCGCTGGCAGTTCGCGGATGCCGGCTCGTGTTGCCTCCTCGGAACGGGTGATGATCTCGTCGGCGAGGTCTTCGATGTCGTCGAGGTCGTGCTGGTCACAGAGCGCCAACAACCGTTGGGCGCCGATGTGACCCGATGCCATCTGCGCGTGCAGGTCGCCGCCCATGTGGTCGGGCTGGCGGACGTTCGACAGGATGAACTTCCAGACGTCGGTGTTGCGTTCGCCCTGCTTCATCAGCTTGACGATCGGGATCCACAGACCCTCCTCGAACACGTCGCGACCGCCGGCGCCGATGCCGTAACCGCCGACGTCGGTGTGATGGATCGTGGAGCCGAACAGCGCAATGATCTGCCCACCGCGCCAGACCGGAACGAGCACGGTGACGTCGAGTAACTGGCCTGCGGTCTTGTACGGGTCGTTGGTGATCAGAACGTCGCCTTCGTCGAGTGAGTCGAGTGGGTACTCCTCGAGGATGTTCACCACCGCCATTGCCAGGCTGTTGATGTGACCGGGTGTGCCGGTGACGGCTTGGGCGACCATGCGCCCTCTGCGATCGAAGACGGCATTCGCGAGATCGCCTGCCTCGCGGACGATGGGGCTGAAGGCCGAGCGCTGCAGAGCCTTGGCCTGCTCGTTGACGGTGGCGATCAGGCTCTGCCAGCAGATCTCGAGTTCGATCGGATCGAAGACTCGTGGGCCTCCGCCGGTGCGGTCGTCATTGATCGTGGCGGTCATGCGAGGGCTCCTGTCGAGGTGTTGCGGGTGGCGATCAGGCTGCCGTCGGCGCCGACTTCGACGGACCAGCCGGGTCGGATCACCGCAGTGGTTTCGCGTTCTTCGACGATCGCCGGCCCGTCGAAGGTGTCGCCGGCACCGAGTTCGCTGCGGCGATACACCGGTGTGTCGATCGGGTCGTGGGCACGGTTGAACACCACGCCGCGCCGGGTGAACGGAGCGCTTCCCGAGCCGATCGGTGCGGGATCGGGCTCGACCGGATCGGCATCGGCCGACACCGCGAGGCGCCAGGTGACGATCTCGATGGCCACGTCGGGAATCGTGAGACCGAAGATGCGCCGGTACTCCGACTCGAAGGCTGCGAGCACGTCGGCGTCGCTCGGCGTCCAGGTGTCACCATCGCCGATCCACACCGTCACCTCGTTGCCCTGGCCCGCGTAGCGGGCGTCGATGCCATAGCGGAACGTCACCGAGTCGGCCGATGAACCAGCAGCCGCCAGCACCCGTCGCCCCTCGTCGCGCAACGAATCGAGAAGTTGGTCGCGTTCGGTGACATCGATCTGATCGAGGCGACGTGGCATCGAGCGGGCGAGGTCGATGCGCACCGGCGACACCAGAGTGCCGAAGGCCGACAGCACACTGGCGTTGACCGGGAAGATGACCCGGTCGGAATCGAGGAGTTCGGCAACACCGCACGCGTGCACGGGACCGGCGCCGCCGAAGGCGAGCAGCGACACGCCCCGAAGGTCGACACCCTGCTCGACGGCATGCATCCGAGCAGCCGCAGCCATGTTCTGGTTGACGATCTCGTGGATGCCGGCGGCCACGTCGACCGCTCCGAGCCCCAGTTTGGCGCCGAGCGCTTCAGCCGCAGCGATAGCTGCAGCTGCATCGAGTGGCATGTCGCCACCGAGGAACGAGTCCGGATCCAGCATGCCGAGCACGACGTCGGCGTCGGTCACGGCAACATCGGTGCCACCGCGGCCGTACGAGGCGGGGCCCGGTTCGGCACCGGCCGACTCCGGGCCGACCTTGAGCAAACCGAACTGGTCGACATGGGCGAGCGAACCGCCACCGGCACCGATCTCGACGAGGTCGACCGACGGCACCGAGCAGGGAAAGCCAGAGCCCTTCTTGAACCGGTACACGCGAGCGACCTCGAACACGTTCGTGAGCTCCGGCTCACCGTGGTCGATGAGGCACGCCTTGGCGGTGGTACCGCCCATGTCGAAGCACAGCAGCCGCTCTTCACCGAGGCGACGGGCGAACCAGGTGCCCGCCAGAGCGCCGGCAGCCGGGCCGCTCTCGACGAGCCGGATGGGCACCCGAGCGGCATCGTCGGCCGAGACGACACCCCCGTTGGAGAGCATCATCAACACCGAACCGCCGAAGCCCTCACCCGACAACCACTTCTGGAGTTCGTCGAGGTACGGGCCGATCACCGGCATCGTGGCGGCATTGCATGCGGTCGTGACCATCCGCGGGTACTCACGGATCTGCGGCGATACATCAGCCGAGATGCACACCGGCACACACAACTCACGCGCGAGATGGTCGGCGATCGTTCGTTCGTTGGTCGCGTTGACGTAGGCGTTGAGCAGGCACACACCGACCGACTCGACGTCCATCGCCCGTAACTGTTCGGTGATCGCTGCGAGCTGATCGGGTGACGGCTCCACGAGCACGACACCGGACGCATTCGTGCGCTCGATGATCTCGACGGTGCGATCACGTGGGATCGGCGGCGGCGGGAACTCGATCTGCAGGTCGTACATGTCATAGCGATGCTCGTCGCGGATCAACAAGGTGTCGCCGAACCCCGAGGTGGTCACCAGCCCGGCGCGACCGGTCTTGCCTTCGATCAACGCGTTCGTGATCAAGGTGGTCGCGTGGACGATCGGTGCGGTGACGTCCGCCGGTCGGACCCCGGCGCGCGCCAACAGGCTGCCGATTCCGGTGCGCACACCATCGAGCGGATTCGACGGGGTCGTGAGAGTCTTGTCGACGATCACGTCCCCACTCGACGCATCGACGAGCACCACATCGGTGAACGTGCCACCGATGTCGACAGCGAGACGCCAATCGGCAGTCATGATGCAACTCCGTTCGCTGTCGTGTTGGTGGTGTCGCCGGTGCCGGCCGCAGGCGCCGCAGCGGCTTCTTGCGCAGCGCTGAAGTCGGGCCGCGGCGGCGAGAAGATGTCGAGAATCCAACACTCGTCGTACTCGTCGTCACCGAGAAAGACCGAGTCGCCGTGCCAGACCGACGCCGGCGCCAGGTACACGTCACCCTCACCCAGCACGCTGCGCACATCGCTGTCGGGGTCACCGATCCGGAAGTCCAGACCACCACGCACGATGATCCCCAACTGCTCGTTGGATTCGTGCTGATGCATGAACGATCCGGTCGCGCCTCCTGCGATACGCCAGAAACACAACTGCAGATGGGCGCCCGTGATGATCCGCTGACGGAACCCGGGTCGGCCTGTTTCGTGGAACGCCGAATCGTCGAAGAAATGGCAGTACTCGTTTGCGAGTTGGTCGGCGTTCACTTGGAGGACTCCTTCTGAAGTGCTGCAGAGCTCAACGGCTGCCCGGGCGTTGCTTCGGGCGGGGGCCACGCCGAACGGTGGGTCGTCGACCAGCGGTCGCCACCGAATCGTTCGGTGTCTCCCACCAGATCGAGCGGAGCGACGATCGCCTGATGCTCGGCCGCACCCCACTCCTCGGGCGGAACGAGCCACATCACCTCGAATTCGATGCCATCGGGATCATGGGCATACAAGCTCTTGTTGACACCGTGATCGGACGCACCCTTGAGCGCTCCCGCCTCCGAGAGGCGACGCCGGTGGTCTTCGAGGTCGTCGAGCGTCGGAACCTCCCACGCCAGGTGATACAAACCGACCGTGTTCCGACCCGCTTGCGAATCACCCGCCTCGCCACCGATCGTGAAACACGCCAGGTCGTGATGATTGCCCGAACCGGGCGCACGCAGGAACACGAAGGCGCCGGACGGGTCAGCCACGATGGTCTCGAAACCGAGAACCTCCTCGTAGAACCGCTGTTGACGCCGCGCATCTCGCACGTACAGCACTGCGTGATTCATTCCAGTGATCACTCGAACTCCCTCCCATTACCTACTAGGTCCGTAGGTCTGATGGTCAGACCATAATTCGATTGTCCGGCGCGCGCCAGCCCATTCCGTGACTCGCAGCCGACTACCGGTCAGAGGAAGCGGAAGCTTCCCCTCCCGCCCTGTTCAGACGAGGCGGTCGATCATGCCGCGCTCGACAGCGGCGAGGTGCGCTGTGCCCTCGGCGCGTGCGGCCTCGGCATCGCCGGAGGCAACAGCGGCGGCGAGCGCACCATGCTGGGCAGCTGCGTCGCTGACGATCCGGCGGACCTCTGCCCGGTTGGCTTCGTCGGAGAGTAGCGACTCGATCCCCTCGGATCGGAACAGGCGGGCAAGCACCTTGTTGTAGACCTCGACGAGGAGTGGGTTGGCGCATGCTCGTGCGATCAGTGCGTGGAACTCGTGATCGAGGCGTCGGAAGTCGGTCAGGCTCATGTCGCAATGGAACCGATGCGCGAGGGCCTGGATGTCGGCGCGTTCGCCATCGTCGGCGCGCTGCGCTGCGAGTTCAATGATCGGCAACTCGAGCAGTCGGCGCGTCTCGAACAGCTGGCGGACGAATTCCTTCCGATCGTCGATCGGATCGAAGCTGACATCCGGCAACCGTTCGACGACGAAGAATCGATTGCCTCGCCGTTCGATCACACCGAGCGAGATCAGCCCTTGCATTGCTTCGCGAACCGACGTGCGTGCCACTTGGAACTGCTCGGACAGCGCCCGTTCCGACGGCACCCGTGCGCCGGGTTCCATGACGCCGCTTGCAATGCGTCCGAGCAGTTGGTCACGGATCTGGGCGCTCAGGGTCTCCCGTGTGATCGGCGAGAAGGAGACGCTGTCGAGGCTTGGCGAGTCGGTGGTCAGGGTCATACGAGCTCTCGTTCACAACGGCCCGATCGTCAGACCATTGTAACCCGACCTTACCGCGGGCTTCCCGGGCCGAAACGGCTTACCTCAACTGCGACGTCGAGTCTGTCCTCTGGTCTGACCATCAGACCTTTGCTAAGATCGGTCCCTATGAGCTTCCCAAACACTCTGATCTTCGTCGACTTCCCTTCGAGCGAACCGTCGGCGTCAGGGGAGTTCTACGAAGCGGTCTTCGGATGGGTCGTCGAACCACGCCCCGCCGAGGTGTTCCATCGGATCGTGCCCGGACAGAATTTCCAGCTCGATGATGGCACCCAGGGGCCCACGGGCAATCTCCACATGGGTATTTACAACGTCGCGAATGCTCGGCCGCATCCTGACCCGGCCGGCGTCGCTCCTCGAGATCTCACACCCATGGGCCGGAGCCCACGAGTCTGGATCCTGGTCAGCGAAGACGATTCGATCGACAGGATCATCGATGAGGCCGTTTCTCGTGGAGCGACGCTGCTCTGGCGAGACCATTTCTGGGCGGAGTTCAACGGCTTCAATGCAGCATTCGAAGATCCGTGGGGCAACACGTTCGTCCTCTGGGTGAAGGCTGGAGAGAGCCCGCAGATTCCCGACGGATGGACCGACGAGTGAGCACACCCCGACGACCACACGACAACCAGCTTCGACGACCAACAAGGAGTTACCGGTGACCGATCCCACTCACGATTTACGACCCAAGGCGCCCCGGTGGACACACATAGCGCTGCGTGTCGCCGACATCCAGGCCACGATCGAGTGGTACACGGAGTTCACGCCACTGCAGTTGCTCGACCGACGCGAAGACGACCTGAGCTATGGCGCATGGTTGGGGCACCCGGACAGCAGCGAGTTTCCCTTCATCTTGGTGCTTGCACAGTTCTTTCCCGACCGGGACCCGTTCGCTCCGGCGCCGATCGCCAAGCTCGCCCCGTTCAATCACTTCGGGATCGAACTACCGAACAAGCAAGACATCGACGATATGGCCGCCCGAGGCGCGGCGGCCGGCTGTCTCGGTATGCCGGCCACGTTGATGCCGTCGCCGATCGGCTACATCTGCATGCTGAACGACCCCGACGGCAACCTCGTAGAGTTCTCCTACGACCAGGGCGTCTACGAGAAGGCCCGTGAAGTCTGGGGATGACGACAGGAGATGAATACATGGGGATGACCGACGCAGCCGACGTCATCCGGTCCTACCTCGAAGCGCTGGGCAACGACGACCCCTCCGCGGTCGCAGCGCATGTCGCCGACGGTTTCGTCAACGAACACCAGAGCGAGATCGGGGGCGGCTGCGTCGGTCGCTCGGCGTACAGCGAACGCCTGCCGGGCTTCATGGCGAACTTCCCGAACCGTTCGTACACCGTCATCGAGGTCGTCACCGGCCCCGCTGGCGACGACACCGGCGACACCGACACCGTTGCCGCACTTTACCGATTCGGCGCCGATGTCAGCGGCCATCGCATCGACATCCCTGGCGTGATGTGGTTCGGCGTCAGCGGCGGTCTCATCACACGGCGCATCGACACGTGGGACTCACTCACCTTCTTCCGCCAGACCGACCAGCCACCGCCCGGCGCAGCTTGAGCATCAGATGAACCTCGGACTCAACGCGTTCAACGGGCGTGTGCATGACTCCCTGTCGACCTTTTCATAACGAGCACCTTCGAGGTCGCCATCGACGTTGACAGCTCCCTCGGCGAAGGCACGCTCTGGGACCATCGCCACAGTCGGCTCGTCTGGGTCGACACACACGCCGGCAAGTTGTGGAGCGACGACGGCCCAGGACGAGGAAGCCTGTGGTGTGTGTCCGACGGCCGGACCGACGAGGCCGTCTCCGGCGTCGACATCTCCAACAGCATCGACTGGTCATGCGACAACCGACGCATGAAGTGGACCGACACGCTCAGCCGCCGCATCGACGTATTCGACTTCGATGCCGGCTCAGGCACAGCGAGCAATCGCCCGCCGCTTGGCAGAGATCGTCGACACAGACGGCTACCCCGACGGACTCACGGTCGTCGATGAGAACCGGATCCGGGTGGCCATCTGGAGCGGTGCAGCCGTGCGCTGCTACGCCGCCGACGGCACCCTTGTGAATGACTTGGACGTGCCCGTCCAGCGAGCGACGTCATGCACATTCGGCGGCGGTCTCGACACGCTGTTCGTGACACCAGCATCGAACGGCGTTGACGAGCCCCACGGTGGAACGGTCTTTTGTGCGAGTGGCCTCGCCTCCGGTCGACCGGCGAACGAGGCACGGGCAGGCCTTGTCTGAGCCGCGGCATCCTGGTCACGCAATAACAGAGTCCCCGGAGCGGCGGTACCAAGCTCCCGGAGTTTGCATCCCGCCGACAACTGAGCGTGCCCGTAGGCAGAACGACCCCGCACCAAAGGGACCGTTCACACCCAGTTGAGTTCGAGTGCCACCGAAATCAACGCTCTGGACGTACGACTGGCGAACGAGGTGCGGCCCGCCCGGACTCGGGTGTGCCCGGCAGGCCCATACTGAGGGCGATTGACCACCTGCTGCTTCTGCAGGTGGTGTTCCGCAGAACAAAGGGCCTGACCTGGGGCGTTGAGTCCAATTGCCGTCGCTACCCCCGTCACCGAACGCCGCTCGTGCCAGTAGCAAGGGTCAACAGTGGCACGCAGTTGGCACGGACCACGAAGGTTCAATCCTAAAAAAAATCGTAACTACCAGGTATTTCGTGGTGGAGACGATGGGAATCGAACCCACGACCCCCTGCTTGCAAAGCAGGTGCTCTAGCCAACTGAGCTACGTCCCCGAAGGAATGTCCCCCGAGAGGAACCCAACCACGATACCGCCCGAGCCCCGCACCCGGTCAGGTTCGAATGCTCGATCTCTCCACGAGTTTCATCAGGCGCTATCGCAACGGAGTTCGTCGACCAGTTCCACGAGGTCTCGTTCACGGCAAGAGCCCCGCTCGTGGACGAGTAGTGCCGCTTGCAACGCTTGTTCCCGATCGGCCGCATTGTCTCGGCGGCGAGTGCGCGCAGGTCGTCGGCATCGTTGGGGCGGCGACGGTCGTCTCGGGCGAGCAACTTCATCACGATGAGGTGCCCGATCGTCGCCACCGGCAACACCAACCTCGGCAGCACCTCGACATCGTCGGCGGCCTCGACGATCTCGGATTCCACTCCGCTCCACACGAAGAGCAGGTCGGTCACCAGTCCCGCGTCGGCACCACGGCGCATGAGGCCCACCGTCGACAGACGTCCCAGCGCCTCCTGCTCGACGATCGCGACCACCTCGTACCCACGACCGCGCAACGCATTGATCACATGCTCGGCGTCAGCTTCGTCGCCGACAGACAGCGCGACATCGACGTCACGCGCAGCTCGGCTATCAACGAGCTAGACCCCCGACGACGGCGAATCGTCGATCGAGAGATTCGATGTCGAGCGCAACCTGACGCAGCGACCGTTCGAGCTCGGTCACCCGCCAGCGTCCACGACGCGTCGGCGACCGACGGCGTCACCATCAGGGGCACCCGGACGGTCGAACCACCATGAGCGTACGTGGGCCCTGACAACCTCGTCGCTGACGTCGGGGTGGTCGCGGCGATAGCGCCGCTCCACCAACTGCGCCCCGAGTTCAGCAAGTTCGCACGCCACTTGCAACCCCGAGACGCGAGCGTCAGCCATCACACAGTTCGACGAGCCACCAGCAGCGACGCCGGATCTCGCACGCAATGCACCCACTCGCGAACGATCTCGAAGCCGACGCTCTGGTACAGGCCGAGCGCGTTGGAGTTCTCGGCTTCGACGCCGAGGCCGATGAGCTTCGGCTCCTTCGCGCTGAGGCGTCGGCACGACTCGATCAGGATGGCCCGGCCGACGCCGCGAGCCGACGGCGCAACAACGAGTTGCGACACCCAGCCAACGTCGCCGGCGAACGTCCCCCCGAGGGCATACCCCGCGATCGGTCCGTCTCCGCCGTCGCCGCGCACGATCACCGCGAGAATCGACCTGCGCCACTCGTCGATCGGGCGATGGGTGTGACCCGCCACGTCGGTCCAGAACGCATAGATCATGTCGTGAAGTTCCTCGTCGTCGACCCCGAGTCGGAACGGCACGGGTTCGCCGAGATCGGTCGCGTCACCGGATCGTTCGAGCTCGAAACTCGACCGATACGGCACGAACCCGATCGACGCGAGCTCACCCGACCGCTCAGCGTCCTGTCCGGGCGACTCGATCTCGACGCCGTCGAACCCGTCGAGCCAACCGAACAGCGCCAGCCGTGCCGCCGAGGCGGCGGCACGGCACTGGTCGACCGCCACGCTCGTGTGTCCGTGCCCGATACACATCGCCACGCCGACGAGCGCACCGTCGACCAGTGCCACCCTGGCTCCGGCGGCGATCGATCCCGTTGCCTGCTCGACCCGGGCAAGTTCGTCACGCACCTCAGCGATGTCGCCTTCGGGTTCGCCCCACCACGCGGAGTCCTGCGCATCGATGACGAGTGACATCGCCTCGACGTCGTCGTCGTTTGCTGCCCGGAGTTCGATGCGATCCACCGCCAGATCGTGCCATGGCGCCGGTCCGGTGAGAGCCACGATTTCGCCGCTCCCTACCATCGCCGAATGGCCCGCCTGCGCTTCGGAACGTTCCTCGCCCCGCATCACCCCACCGGCGAGCATCCGACGTTGCAGTTCCAGCGCGACATCGACTTCGCCGAGCACCTCGACCGGCTCGGCTTCGATGAGTTCTGGTGCGGCGAACACCACTCGTCGGGCTGGGAGATGATCGCCTCGCCCGAGATGTTCCTCGCCGGCGCCGCCCAACGCACCGGCAACATCATGCTGGGCACCGGCGTCACGAGCCTGCCGTATCACCACCCGTTCAACGTGGCCCAGCGCATCGTACAGCTCGACCACATGAGCCGCGGTCGGGCCATGTTCGGGTCCGGGCCCGGGGCCCTGGCGTCCGACGCCCGCACGCTCGGCATCGATCCAATGGTGCAACGCGACCGTCAGGACGAAGCGCTCGGCGTGATCACCCGGCTGCTGCGCGGCGAAGACCGCTTCAGCTACGACAGCGAGTGGTTCACGCTCAACGACGCCCGGCTCCAGCTGTTGCCGTTGCAGGAGGGACTACCGATGGTCACGGCATCGTCGATCTCACCGTCCGGCATGACCCTCGCCGGCAAGTACGGCATGGGCGTGTTGTCGATCGCCTCGAACTCCACGGCCGGCCTCCAGGCGCTACCGACCCAGTGGGGCTTCGCCGAGGACGCTGCCGCCGAGCACGGCCAAACCGTCGACCGCAAGAACTGGCGGGTGATGCTCGCCTTCCACATCGCCGAGTCACGCGAGCAGGCTCGCAACGAGGCCGTCGACGGACTGCACCGGTGGCACAACGAATACAACGTGTGGACGCTCGGACGCCCCAACGCCACCCACGTCGACGACAAGTGGGAACTCCTCGAACAGACCGTCGGCGACGGTTCGCCCGGAGCGGGTGCCGGGGTCATCGGCACACCCGACGACCTCGTCGCTGCGATCCGCCACCTCCAGGAAATCACCGGTGGCTTCGGCGTGGTGCTCGGCTT
>Ga0105055_10001571_pt1 | contig 36707 bp, 33 predicted proteins | sample BON03_FD_78090 | JGI IMG/M metagenome (GOLD analysis project Ga0105055, IMG submission 78090) | Freshwater microbial communities from Lake Bonney liftoff mats and glacier meltwater in Antarctica - BON-03 | ecosystem: Environmental > Aquatic > Freshwater > Ice > Glacier meltwater | place: Lake... | reverse complement strand
TGAAACACGAAAGTCCATCAAGCCGAGAGAGATCCATTCCAGTTGTTTTCAACCTGTTCTTGATCCCTCTCCGTTAGGCCCATTCAACATTGATCGGGTCGCCGACCACGACTGCCGCGCCGTGCTCGATCAGCACATCGAAATAGGGTTCGCGCGAGGCAGCCAACAACGTGAGCAATCTCGCCCGCAACTCGGCGCACTGCTCCGGATTGTCGGCGGCGAGGTTCGTCAGCTTATCCGGAGTGGCCGCCAAATCGAAGAGCAATTCGCGGCCGGTCTCAAAAAATGCATACTGCCAACGTTCATCAGTCAATCCGCGCCAATCCAACAGATCTAAGCTCCACCGCGGATTGCCCACCATTTCCAGCAGCACCTCCCGCGGAGTCTCCATCGGCTCGCCCCGGAGGAGTGGAGAAAAATCGCGCCCTTGCAGGTGTGATGGCAACGCGGACCCGATGAGCCCGAGAGTCGTCGGCAGGAGATCGACCAAACTCCCCAGACCCTTCGTCAGACCGCGCACAGGGATTCTCTCCGGCCAGTGAAAAATCGCCGGGATGCGCACCGACTCCTCGTGCGGGTATTCTTTTCGCTGAAAGGGGTCGTGGCTGCCCATGAAGTCGCCGTGATCCGAGCAGTAGAGCGTTTACGTGTTGCCGGAAAAGTCCTCCTTCTTTTCCCTGGCGGCCAGCAGTCGCCCGAGATTGGCGTCGAGATTCTCAATCATCGCATAATACATCGCCCACTGGGCGCGCATTTCTGGCGTGTCGAAAAAGTCGGCCCGCCTCGCCAAGGTTGCCGGGTCAAACCGCTGGTCTTCCTTCGGCGCCTCTAGCGGCAAATGCGGCGGCTCAACGCTCAGCACCAAGTAGAGCGGCTCCTCGCGATCGTAATGTTCCACATAGTCAATCGCCAGAACCGTGAGCTCGTCGGTCTGATACTTCGTCATCCGGCGCTGGCTGCCCGGCACATACCACGCCGAGGAGTCTGCAAACAACGGCCCGTTCACTTGCTTGAAGAAATCTGGGTCGTGCAAAATCTCTTCCCAACGGGCGTCCCCCACTTGTTCCTAAAACTCCGCTTCCAGCCCGTGATCGCGCCAGTCGCGGTGCCACTCCGTGGACCAAGGTCGGTCGCGCGGTGAAAAGAGCAATGTGGCCTCTTCGGTCGGTTTCAGTTGATGGTGCTTCGAGGTCACCTGCTGCACCGCCTTGTTCAATCCTTCGATGGCCGTAAAGTCGCGAAATGGCTGCAGGTCGATCGCATCGGCATGCTCATGTAGATCCGAAAGCCGCTGGGCCTGCGGGCCGCTGATCCGGTAGCCGAGCTCGCGGGCTTTGGTCGCCTCGCGCCGGAGATCTCGCAACAGGCTCAGAGGAATCTCTTCGGGAAAGATGTGGTTCCGCGGTCGCGGTAGTCCTGAACATCCTCCTCGGTCACATGATATTTCATCACGTCCTGTTTCTGTCAGCTTCCGCCCTTTTTGAACAAGCTTAACCGTGTCCGGCCGCGCTCAATCGACCGACGATCACGGCGCGGCCGCAGTCTTCATCGCGGTTTTGAAATCTTCCACCCCGAAGACGAAACCAGAACTGATCGCCGTGCGCCACAGGGCCTGCTGCTTCTCGCGCTCCTCGCGGGCTGTCTCCGCGTTCTCCACCGCCGTCACCGCCTCGCGAATCGTTGAGCACATCATCCCGTAGCGGCTCATGTCGACCATGCCCCCCGGCGACATAAGGAGGCACCAGTTAATGGCAAAGCCGACATAGACGAGATGGTTGATCCCATGAGCCCTGCACAGCGCAGCGAGTTGGTGTCCATCTTTGGCGATGCCCTCGTCGCCCACCGGGCGCGCCTGTTCCGGAAACTTGATACCATGCCGCCCTGCCTCCACGTCGGGTCGGTTGTGCGCCCCGACAAATATCCGGTCCGCCCGAAAGTCCTGTAAGCGATCATACACGGGGTCGGTCGCCACCTGAGGAAACTCCGGCGAAGGCCCCGCCAGTTTCTTCACTTTTTGATAGCCCGGGTAGTCCTGATAATAATCCATCCAGCCCACGACGTGAAACACCGGCAGCGTTGAGGCCCGGACCGAGGCGAGTAACGAGGGAAACACTTGCTGCACGATCTTGAGCGAACGCGGATAATACTCCACCGCCCGCCACCAACCAGGCCACTGCTCCATCGGGCCGCAGTCCCACGCGTGCATCACCACCAGTGCCGTGTGATCGGGCGCCAACTCAATCTCGGATTCTTTCCAGCCACCAAAGCCCTCGCCCGGCACATCCCGCGCATAGTCGGCATCAAATTGCTGGTAGTAAGAAGCGGGCAGCTTGATCGGGGTCATGAAGAAGAGGGAGAAAAACAGATTGGCCGGAGATTGCCACGGATTTCGTGGCCGGGCGAACTCAGGGTTGGTCGAATCCGCCTTCCACGGTCACCATGGGCGCACCAGCGCCCGCAGTCGAGAGCGAGACGTCCACCGAGACGTCCCCGTGGCGGCCGGTGATCCGCCACCCACTCTCGTCGGCCGTCAGCGACAACTCCCCGTGCGCTTCCCGGCTGGGCCGCGCGGTGCAGACCGTGAGAATCTCGTGTTTCATGGCCGTGGCCGAAACTACCTCGGCGAACCGTTGCTCGCCGTCCTTGATTTCGAGCGGCAGCTTTCCCGGGCGCACCGTGATCTCGCCCGCGGCGGCGACCCGACCTGTCAGCGTGGCGTGCGGGCGCGTGATCGAAAAATGATGGTCGCTCACCGCGAGGTCGCCCCCGCCGTCTTCGTCGAACAACTGAAAGCGAACCTGCACCGGCACCGCCTCGCGCAGAGAGACGCGGTCAAATAGAATGAGCACGTCGGGCTTGAGATAAACTAACGTGCGGTGAACGCGCGTGACCTGATCGTTGACCAGTTGATAGGCATCGGTCGCGTCGCTTGTCACCACCATCCAGCCGTCACCTAGGCGGTAATCGATCACCTGCGCAAAGGCCCACGACGCATTCGTGCCCTCGCTACCGTCGTGATACTGGTGCCCTTGGCCGTTGATCAGCACAGCGGTGTGCGCTTCGGTCTGACGCAAGATCCAGCGAGGGTTGGGCACCATGTAGGCCGCGCGGAACGGGTCGTGGAGCAGGCGCTCGCCGTAAGCTTTGAAAATCACGCTGTTCCGATCGGCATGCTCGTGATTACCCGGACCCCCACTGCGAAATGCCACCACATTGTCCTGCGCCGTCCAACCCGTGCGCGAGATCACAATGTCGTTGGACTGACGTCGGTCGAGCAGCGCAGCTTCCGGCGCCTCCGTGGGAAGGCTCGGATCATACCACATGAGCGCCTGCAGGTGTTTCACTTCACCGATTTCCTGAGCAACGTGTTGCGAGAGCCGATCGCCGTGCGTGCGCGCCACCCAAGCAGCCACGGACACATCCACCGCACCGTTGGAATCGCCGTGATTCACAATATCGAAAGCCGGTTTCACCTTGGGCATCATGTAGCCTTTGAGGTGGGTGAAATCCGTCATGGTCAGCCCGCTGTCGATCGTGGGCATCGTGTTGCCGAGCGCATAGCGCACCGTGCCGGGGTAGTTGATCAGGTTTCGATCGTCGATCCCCTGCGTGCGCCACAGCACCTCGGCGAACATCGCCAAGTAGAGCGTCGTGTAGCCCCAATAGCTCACCCCTTCATCATAGGAACCGTCGCTCCCATACATGGAGGCAAACGCCTTCGCGCTCGACCGCGCCAACTCCAACCAGCCCTCCGCCTGCGGCACCCGACCGCGAAAATAACACGCCGCGATCCCGAGACAGGCGGTGGGGACGATCTTCAGATTCGTCGAATTAAGAATCAGCGGCCAGCGCTTGAGGCTGATGTGGCGAAACGCATCCACCTCGCTACGCGGATTCCATTCCCAACCCTGCACCCGGTCCGGATACTTCATGCCGTAAACCGGAATGACACACGCTGGCACGCCCTTGGTCAGCACGGCCTGCTCCACTTCCTCCTTTTCGGCGGGCGTCAGAGCGTCGCCCAAACAATCCAAAGCCTGCAGCAGCGCCACGGTGCCCTCGGTCGCGCGCTGCAAGCCGAAGACCTGCCGCCCACCCTCGACGAAACTGTCCCACTCGGGATAATCCAAGATCCGGCGCAACGCGAGTTTGGCCAGGGCGAGCTGCGGCGCCTCGCGGTTGATCCGAAAGACAAACGAGGTGCGCTCCAGAATCCGCTGCGCCCGCAAGAGGTGAACCGGATGATTCGTCAAGCTCAGCTCGTCGGTCAGGAAGCGCGTGTCGGCGGCGAGATCGGCGGCCAGCTGCTCCGCCCAAAAATTTGCGAAACGGGGATCCGTCGTGTTCGCGCGAATCCTCGGCAAGTCGGGCTCGTCAAAGAAAAGACCTCGAGAAACAGGGGTGATCATAGGGTGCCAGCAAGTTGTCGGCGCCCCCAGGCGCTGTCATCCTTAAACGCGCCGGGCCCTCGGCTTTTCGAGCGAATAATCAGGACCGCGACGCGTGATAGCGCGCGATCGCCACCGCCGCATAGCTGCCGAGTTCATCTCCAAGCTCGGCCACCCGCACTTCGCAGTCACGGGCGCTGTCGGACAGCGCCTCCCGGTTAATCACCGCCCGCATAGCGGGCGCCACCCACGTTTCGCACCGTTGATAGATGCTGCCGATCACGATCCGCTCGGGGTTGAGTAAATCGATGAACACCGCGAGTGCCTCGCCGAGCCGCTCGCCCACTTCGCCCCAAATCGCCAGCGCGAGTGCATCGCCCGCCGCCGCTGCTTCGCCGACCGCGCGAGCCGTGAGCGCACCGGATTCGATAGACTGAAGCGCGCTGCTGCCCACAAACTCGGCCACGCGCTGCTGAGCCAGTTGCACGATCCCGCCGCCGGAGCAGAAGCCTTCAAACGAGCCGCGCTTGCCAAATCCCACCGGACCCTCTGGGGCCAGCCGTAGGTGGCCGACCTCGCCGGCATTTCCCGTGACGCCCTCGTAAAGCCGCCTATCGAGAATCAGCCCCGCGCCCATGCCGGTGCCCATGGTGAGAAAGATCATGCTTGCGCAGCCTCGACCCGCGCCGAATTGCCACTCCGCGAGCGCGCAGGCGTTGGCGTCGTTCATCAAGAAGGCGCGGCCACTAAAACGTTTCGTGAGCTCCGCACAGATGGCGATCCGATCCCAGCCCGGCAGATTCGGAGGCGACAAGATCAAGCCCTGCTTCGCATCCAACGGTCCGCCACACGACACCCCGAACACGACATCCGCCGACGGTTTCAGTTTCTCAACTTCCGCAAAAATCCGCGCCAACGTTCCCCCGACATCGGTCGTCGCGAACCGTGCAACCTCCCGCACGGCCCCCTCGCCGTCCGGCACGCTAAGCGCGCATTTCGTCCCGCCAATATCAATCCCGATGATGTTCATGTGTTCAGTGATTTCGTGGGTGTCGCCGACGAATAATCCACGGCAGGGTTCGTCGTTCCGTCAGTCCAGGTAGTCGTTCAGCTTCTTGCCAAGCACGAAATGCTTTCGGTCCGAATACCACAACCAATGTTCGTCGCCGTCGCGAAAATAGCTGGGATAGCACACGGGTTCGATTCGTTGGTAGTGCCCCCACTTGACGCCGTCCGCGGTGGCAAACCGCTGGGGCTCGCCAAACACGATGGGTTGGGCGGCCGCGGCGTCGTAGTGCCCGCACACGATCCACACATCGCGCCGGTTGACTTGATAATCAGTCGGGTGACGCGCTCCCGGGATGTAGCCATCGTTGTTGAAATAGATCAGGCAATACTTGCCGGGCGCGTAGCAAAAGATCGGGCAGCACACGATCGGAGAGTGCACCAACGGGCCATCGTCGCTGTAGCGTAGAGGAAACGCCGTCAGCGGCTTCGTCTCATCTTGGTCCGTCCAATGTGAGGCCCAGCTCCGCCCCTGATCGGTCGACATGCTCCAGAACAAGCAGCCCTGCAAAGTCCGCATCACGGTAAACAATCGGCCGTCGGGGAGCGGCACCGTCATCGCCTCCTGCGCGAGACTTTGTTTCATCCGCAACGGATGCGGCACTTCGATCCCCGTGGCGCCCTCGGGCCACGTGGTCAGGCGAAGTTTCGCCGGGTCGCGCTCTGTCAGAATGTTTTCGAATCGCCAGAACCACACCTCACTGTTGACGTTGAGCAAGTGCGGACTGCCACTCCCCCAGCGGGTGAAACTGGCCATCGGCACCCCGTCGGGAGCGGAAAAACTCTGGAAGCACGCGACCCAATTCGTCGGCATCGTCGGATCCGGATGATTGATGGCCCCGCGCCGGATTGCGAGATCGTCGAACGGCGCGGACCACCTGTGCCCTTCATCCTCTGAGTAGCGAAAGCGCAGAATCCCCGTCGTATCATCGCGGGCATCGGTCCGCCCAATGTTCTTGTTGTAGAAAATATAAATCCGCCCCAAGTCCGGCGCTTCGACGAAGAACGGCCAACTCGCCTGATACTTCCCCCGTTCCGGTCCGCTCATCTGCGTTGGCGTCGCGCCGTCGATCCACTGGGGGGCACTCCAGGTTGCCCCTTGGTCTTCGCTTCGACTCACCACCACATGCTGATCCGGGTGGTTTTCATGAGTCGCCTGCGTCCAAGTGAGCAGCCAATGCCCCGAGCGAGTGACCTGACCGATGATCTGCTGGTTCTCCGCCTCGGGCCCACACTCCGCGCGCGGATGAAAGACCACGCAGTCCGGTTGCGTGCGTTTAAGCTCAACGGTGGATTGGTCCGGCATAGTCATCAGCGAATCAATGTCGTCGGCCGACCCAAGTGAACGGCGAGCGCTTTGAGGCGGGGCAACGCCGAAGATTTCAACAACACCACGACGGTGCCCCCACTCCCGCCGCCACTCACCCGCGCCCCGTAAAATCCTTTGCTCGGCCCTAGGGCCCGCACGCCCTCGACCATCGCGTCGGTCTCTGGAGAGCCCAGGCCGATCGACGAGTAACCGGCATGTGATTGACCGAGCAGTTCGCCCAGCGCCGTGAGAGACTCCGCGCGATTGGCCGCGGTCATCCCCCGCAACAGCTCCACCGCCCGCATCCCGCGGAAGTTTTCTTCCACGGGAAAACTCACCGCCGCCCGCACGGCGTAGCGCCGTCGCAGTTCGATCTTCGACAAGGGATCATCCACGCCCCCCCAGCGCTGTTGGAAGACGCGCCCGGTCACGTGCTCCGGCAAATCCTCCCGCGATAACGACCGCAGTTCCGACGGCATGAGCTCCGTGACGTGCTTCAGCTTTCGTCCCGTGCCCGCCTCGATAATCTTTTTGCCCATGAACGCACCGGCGCGCGCGGTCGCGTAGGGCGAAGCCGACACCGCATGCGTCACGCCGCTGGGCCAACCCACGGCGATCACGCCCGGGGGGAGTTTCACCGGCTCACCCAGTTGATCCGGACGGCAGAGGATCGGCAGCAACGACCCGCGCACACCGTGAGCCGACGCGAGTTGATCCATCAACCCGCAGGGCGCGCCGACGATCTCGTTCTCCGCGCGCTGCGCGAGTTGGGCCAACTCGGTCCCGGCAAATTTCTTGCCCGACAATTTCTCCAACGCGCGCAACGTCGCCACCTCGAGGGCCGCGCTGCTGCTCACTCCCATCGATGGAGGGACCTTGGACGCGATCTCGAAGATCAGTCCTCCCCGCGGTTGCCAACGATGGGCGGCGGAAAACAACCAGAGGCACCCGTAAGGATACCGCACCCACTTCGGCGCGTCCCGCGGGTCGGTGCCCAAAGCCAGCGTGCACTCCTGTTGATCAGGGCTCCGAAAAACCAACTCGAGGACTTTCGTCTCCGTAATGGTGACCCGCGTCGTCAGTCGTAACGGCATCTCCAGCACGAGCGAGCCGCTGTAGTCCGCCACTCCACCCAAAAAATCTAACCGGCCCGGGGCTTCACCAGTCGCTTTGGCCATTTCAACAATGCTCCTTGAGCAAACGCTTGAGGATCGGCCGCACTTGCCGCGCGAGGGTTGGATTGGCATAGCCCATCCACGAGACCGCGGTCGTCGTGTCGAGGGGGGCCCGCAATGTTTTGCCATCGGGCGTCTCCACGATGCCGCCGGCTTCCTGCAACAACATCGCCGTGCAGATATCATAGGGGTGGCAGCACAACGACGCGTGGCCGAGCCCCAGCTTTCCATACGCGGCCGGGCGGATGTCGCCGAGCATGCGGTCGTGGCCGATCAACAGTTCATAGATCTGCCCGCCGGTCGTGATGTATTGGTCGTCGAAGACCAGTTGGCCGCCGTTCTTGCCGTGCACGCCGAGCGCCTTCCAGAGATCCTCCTCGATCCGGCCCAGCAATTCCTTCCCTTCGGGAAAAAACCGGGCGATGGACGCAAACCCGTGCTCAAAATCAGTCGCCTGGGACGGGCGCACCGCCAGCTTCGACCAGCGGCGCGTGCCCACATTGAAGGCACGCGCCACCACCCCGCCGCCGCGCACCGCACTCACTTGATCCGAACGCCACATCTTGCTCGTCGGTAGCTCGGTCATCACCGAGACCACGAGGTCAGTGAGATTCGTGCGCGCCCCACGTTGCGGCGCCAGACCGCTCAAAATCCACGCGCTGCGTTTATCATACATCAGGTTTCTCGTGCCGTCGATCGGGTCGAGAATGCAGCGGAACTGGGTCTTCGCGACGGGCGTGCCGCGGGGGAACGTCACCACCTCCCCATCCTCGATGCCCTCCATCACCAGCTCCACCGGCCACGACTTCGGCCAGTGCTTCGTGAACCACGCGAAAATCGCCTCCTCGGAAATCTTGTCGACCTCGTAGATCGTGTCAGCCGCAGTGACCGCCGCGATGCGCGCAAAGGTGTGGGCACTCTTGGCCCGCGCGGTGATCAGCGTATCGCGAATATGATTCTGCAGTTCGCAGAGAAGTTTCCGGGCTAAGTTGAGATCAGGATTATTCACCACGAAGGACACAAAGGGCACCAAGTTAAAGCACAAGACGGCGCAAGCCGTCTTTGAGGAGTTTGACATTGAAATTCATCAGCAAGCCGACGTGCCGACGCGAGAGTTTAAGGTAAGAAAGCAACTGGGCTTCATGAATCGGTTTAAAAATCGGTTTAAAACTCTCCATCGATTTCAATTCGACGATCACACAATCCCCGACCAGCAGGTCAATCCGGTATCCGCCGTCGATCTTCATACCCTTATTAGGTAATCGGCAGTTCCTTCTGCCGCTCCACCTTCAATCCCCGTCTGCTTAATTCAAAGGCGAGGCATTGCTCATCGGCGGACTCCAACAATCCCGGCCCCAACTCCCGATGCACCGCAATGGCGGCATCCCCCACTTCGCGGGCAATTTCATCCTCAGCCATCTTCGTGTCCTTGGTGCCCTTGGTGGTTAATTCAAACTTACTTGCTGTAATGCACCGACGGCACCGCCCGCAGCTCGGCGGCTTTTTCGTCGGGGTTGGACTCGTTGGTCATCGAGCCGCCTCCAATCTCTGGCCCCGCGAGGTATTTTAACGTATCGGGTTTGCGCAACGGCGGGTGGAACTCGACGTGAAACGGATACGCTTGGTGGTCGCCTCCGTCGGTCGGCGCTTGATGGATCGCCATCACGTAGGGCATCGGCATCCGCCAGAGGTTGTCGTAGCGGGTGGTGACTTCGCGAATCATCAGCCCGAGCGCCGCTTGCTCCGCCGTCGTCAAATCAACCAACCGCGCGACCTGACGACGCGGCAGAATCAGCACCTCATACGCATACCGGGCAAACCAAGGCACGCAGGCCACAAACGAATCGTTCTCCGCGATCACACGCGGCCCCGCGAGCTCCCGCCGTAGAATCTCCTGGCCGAGGAAGCCTCCGGTTTCCTCCCACCAACGCCGCGAACTCGCCACCTCGCGAACCGTGAAGCCGTAGACGAGATTGCCCGCGTAGATTTGGCAATGCGGGTGAGGATTGGACGTGCCGACGAGCGAACCCTTATTCTCGAAAATCATCACATGATCCACATCGGGTCGGGCCCCGAGCTCTCGCGAGCGATCCGCCCACCACGCCACCACCTCGGCACACTCCTCGTCGGTCAGGTCCACAAACGTCTTCCGATGGTCTGGACTGTAACACACGACTTCCGCCGTGCCGGTCGCCGGTCGCGTTTGATAAAACGCATCGCCCGCCGACGGAGCTCCCGCTTCGGCGGAGAAACACGGCAGGTCGTTGGTGAACCCGTAAACGCTCCGGTAATCGGGGTTGCGCCCGTGCATCCGCGCGTTGCCCGGGCACAGCGCACAGGTCGGATCATAAGAAGGCGGCTCCACTTCCGCCGCCGCATGGGTGTCGCCGATCCAAGGACGGCCTCCGCGATGGGAGGTGTAGAGCACCCATTCCTCGCGGAGTGGGTGCCAGCGTTGCTCCCAAACGACCGATTTAGAAGAGGTTGACGGTTTCTCCGGCATGTTCGCGCAGCGTTGGACATTGGTCGTTCATGGCGAGTCCTTTTGTGCTCTCCGGGTTGAGCAACCCGATCCTGCATCTTGCATGATCGACCCGAGATCGGTCGTTCAGAATGCACGATTTCAGTCGGCCGACCACGACCGAAAAAATGGATGAAATCTTCTTATTATCTTTCATTCAACGTCTTACAAAACAGCCACCTTCACTTGGCACGGTTCAAGGTAATCCGATGGCAATTCCTTCAACCCAAGACACCCATGATTAACTCAACGCAGTCCAAGAAATACGCCCCAAAATCGCCTGACTCTGCGCAAGAAGCACTGATTGATGCCGAGTTGGTCACCCGTTTCAACAACGGCGAAGACCCCGCCTTCCTCACGATCATGGGGCGTTATCAGTCCAAAGTATTCTCAACCGTGTTGAGCCTGCTGCACAACCGGGCTGACGCCGAGGAGATCACGCAGGACACCTTCATCCGTGCGCATCGCGGTCTCGCGAAGTTTCGCGGTGACTCCTCCCTCGCCACGTGGGTCTACCGCATCGCGGTGAACCTCGCCCGCAACCGGTATTGGTATTTCTTTCGCCGCCGCCGTCAGGATTCCCTCTCCCTCGACCACGCGCTCAGCGACGAAAACGCCGGCACGTTTGCCGATCTCGTCGCCTCCGAGGCTCAGGACCCAGCCCAGGAAACGGCCACCAGAGAGTTCTCGCAACTCATCACCGACTGCATGGGCAAGCTCGATCGCCGGTATCGCGAAATCCTCACCATGCGCAACGTCTCCCATCTATCCTACGATGAGATCGCACAAACCCTCCACATTAAGGTTGGCACGGTGAAGAGCCGCATCGCCCGCGCCCGCGAAAGCCTGCGCGCCCTCATGACGGAGACCTGCCCAGAATTCTCGCCCGAGACTGATGCCAAGGACTACTTCATCTCTCATCGCCCGACCTACGGCAGCCCGACGATTGCCTACTCTTAAGCGCCCGCGCTCGGCCTTCCCCCTCCGACCACGCACCTTCATCGGTGCGTGGTCTTGTTTTTTTGCGCAGACCACGGCTCAATGGACCCGCTTGGCTCCTCCCCTCACCGTCACCCCCGCCGCCGCTCGCCGGTTCATGCGCCGCGCCCTGCTGCTCGACCAACCGGCACCGACGATCAGCGCCGCGCTCGATCACCACGGTTTCGTGCAGATCGATCCGATCAACGTCTGCGGCCGCATGCACGATCTCATTTTGCGCAACCGTGTGGTTGGCTACCGCGAGGGTGACCTCATGCGACACGTTCACGGTGACACCACGCCCCTGCCCGCCGAGTCGCGCGTTGCTTTCGAGCATCACCAACCCGCCACCGGGAATCTCGCGGTCTTTCCCCATGAGGCGTGGCCTCATTTGCAAGGCGTGATGAGGGCCCGCACTCGACTTAAGAGCGCCTGGTCCGGTCGACTCACCAAGCCGGAGCGCGAGCTCCTCGCGCCGATCATGGACGCCCTGCGAGAGAAGGGGCCACTGGGATCCGATGCGATCACCGACTCCCGTCAAGCCGAGCGCGTCTGGGGCTCGGCCACCCTGCCCAAGTCGGCGATGCAGAAACTGTTTTTTCACGGCCGCCTCCTGATCGCGCAACGGCAGGGCGTGCGGCGCCTCTACGATTTGCCCGAACGCGTGCTCCCCGCCGCCATCCTCAATCTTCCCGAGCCCACTCGCCCCGAGACCGACCGCTGGGAGGCTCTGCTCCGACTCCGCCAACGCCGCCTCGTTTTCCTCAAACGCGCCGAGCTCGCGATCGTCGCGGACCGGGTGCAACCCATCCGCATCGCCGGGAGCCCTCTCCTGCATTGCCTGCTCGAGGATGTCGCTCTCTTCGACGAAGGCGGCGCGACCACCAACCCCCAGCCTCCCGCGCTCTTGATCGCGCCGCTCGATCCCCTGATCTACGATCGGCGAGTCACTCAGCACGTCTGGGACTACGACTACATCTGGGAAGTTTACACGCCCCCCGCGAAGCGCGTGCGCGGCTACTATGCCCTGCCCGTTCTCTCCGGCCATGAACTCGTCGGTCACGTCGAGCCCAAGGCCGACCGCAAGCAGAACAAACTCAGCGTCGTGTCTCGGCGGGTCCGCCGCGGTCACGTCACCGCTGCGGCCGTCTCCCAACTCGCACGCTTCCTCGGGCTCCGCAGCTGAGACGTTAGCGCAGGAAGAGTTTGTAAGCGGGATTCTCCGACTCGTCCCAATACTGGTAGCCGAGTTGTTTGAGAAATTTCTGGAGCGCGGGTTTCTCATTCGACGGCACCTGGAGACCCACGAGCACCCGACCGTAGTCGGCCCCGTGATTGCGGTAGTGGAAAAGGCTGATGTTCCAGTTAGGCGACATCGCCGTCAGAAACGCCATCAAGGCTCCCGGGCGCTCCGGGAATTCAAAACGGAAGAGTCTTTCGTTGTCGGCCAGCGCCGACCGGCCGCCCACGAGGTGGCGGATGTGCGCCTTCGCCATCTCGTCATTAGTCAAATCGAGTGACTTGAAACCGTGACGGTTAAAATTCGCCGCCAGTTTTTCGTTCTCCCCGCGCCCCGCAGTGCGGATACCCACAAAGATGTGCGCCTGCTTCGTATCGGCGATGCGGTAGTTAAACTCGGTCACACTGCGCCGACCGATCAGCTTGCAGAACTTTTTCAGGCTACCCGGCTCCTCGGCGATGGTCACCGCCAGAACGGCCTCGCGGTGCTCGCCGATCTCCGCCCGCTCCGCAATGAATCGCAAGCGGTCAAAATTAAGATTCGCCCCGCACGCCACGGCGATAAGTGTTTCGCCCCGTAGTCGATGGCGCTCGACATAGGCTTTCGCCCCCGCCACCGCCAACGCGCCCGCCGGTTCCAAGACCGCGCGGGTGTCCTCAAAGACATCCTTCGTCGCCGCGCAGATGTCGTCGGTGCTTACCAAAATGACCTCGTCCAAATACTTGCGACACAGGCGAAACGTCTCCACGCCCACTTGCTTCACCGCCACCCCGTCGGCAAACAATCCGGCGTGCGCCAAGGTTACCCGGCGGCCCGCCTTGAGGGAGCGGTGCATGGCGTCTGAGTCCGTCGGCTCCACGCCGATCACTTTCACGTCCGGGCGCACCCGCTTCACACAGGCCGCCACACCCGCCGCGAGCCCGCCGCCGCCGACGGCCACAAAGATCGCGTGCAATGGCCCCTGATGCTGGCGAAGTAATTCGAGGCCGATCGTTCCCTGCCCCGCAATCACCTCGGGATCATCAAACGGGTGCACAAAGGTCAATTGCTGCTCTTTCTCCAACTTGTGAGCATGGGCCTTCGCCTCGTCGAAAGAATCACCCACCAACTCCACCTCGCCTCCGCGAGCTTTCACGGCATGGACCTTCACCTGCGGGGTGGTGATCGGCATCACGATCACCGCGCGGGTGCCCAGACGTTTCGCGGCCAACGCCACGCCCTGGGCATGATTCCCGGCCGACGCGCACACGACTCCGCGGGCCAACTCCTCCTTCGAAAGATGCGCCATCTTGTTGTAAGCGCCCCGCAGCTTGAACGAGTTGACACTCTGCAAGTCCTCCCGCTTCAGGAGGAGCGTGTTGTTGAGCCGCGCCGAGAGGTTCGCCGCCTTCTCCAAGGGACTCTCCATCGCCACGTCGTAGACCCGCGCCGTCAGTGCTTTTTTCAGATAATCGATCATAATTGTCTCCCGATGAACACCCCTCTGGAGGGGGTGGTCATCGCACGTGATCCCGGCCCTGTCCATCCTCAATTTCCTGTGTCGCGCGCCCAGTTGAGGAATTCATTCGCGATTCCGGATCTTCGTCATTGAGCGCAAGTGGACGTCGAACATTGTGAGCCTTTGCTCCTGATCCATGCCTGAACTTCTCGACACTCTCAGCCTCACGTTCGGCTACGATGCCTTTCGCCCACTCCAGCGGGAGATCATCGAAGCACACCTCGCCGGCCGCGACACGTTTGCCCTCTTACCTACCGGCGGCGGCAAGTCCCTGTGCTTCCAGCTCCCCGCGATCACCCGCGGCACCGGCCTCACCGTGGTGGTATCTCCCTTGATTGCCCTGATGAAGGACCAAGTCGACCAGCTCCAGGCGGCGGGGGTCGCTGCGACCTTTCTCAACTCCACCCTCAGCGCCGCCGAAGCCCGCACTCGGCTCGCGGGACTGCACCGCGGCGAGTGGCGCCTGCTCTACGTCTCCCCCGAGCGCTTGATGCTCGACAACTGGAAGGCCAACCTGAAGGCGTGGAACGTCACCGCCCTCGCCATCGACGAAGCGCATTGCGTCTCCGAATGGGGCCACGACTTCCGGCCCGAGTATCGCCAGCTCTCCCGCCTGCGCGACCTCCTGCCGGATGTGCCGGTGATGGCCTTGACCGCCACCGCGACCGAACGCGTGCGAGTCGACATCGTGACGCACCTCAAGCTGCGCGACCCCGGCATCTTCGTCGCTTCGTTCAATCGTCCGAATCTCACCTACAAGGTTACCCCCAAGGACGGACCGCTGAAGCAGATCGTCGAGTTCGTGCGGCGGCGCGAAGACGAGAGCGGCATCGTTTACTGCGCCACCCGTGCCACGGCCGACCGCTTGGCCGAGGCCCTCGCGGGTCGCGGTTATGCCGCTCGCGCCTATCACGCCGGACTCGGGGCCGACGAACGCGCGCAGAACCAGGAAATGTTTCTCCGTGACGACGTGAAGATCATCTGCGCGACGATCGCCTTCGGGATGGGGATCAACAAGCCCAACGTGCGCTGGGTCATCCACCACGATCTGCCGAAGAACATTGAGGGTTATTATCAGGAAACCGGCCGAGCTGGGCGCGACGGTTTACCCGGTGATTGCCTCCTCCTCTTCAGTGCGGGCGATGCCGCCAAGCAAACTCACTTCATTGAAGAGATCACCAACGCGCAGGAGCAACAGGTCGCCCGCACGCAGCTTCGGCAGACGATGCACTACGCCGAGAGCGCCGGTTGTCGGCGGCGGGAACTGCTCGCGTATTTCGGCGAGACCTTCCCGCTCGATCAGTGCGGCGCATGCGACAACTGCTTGGAACCGCGCGAAACCTACGACGGCACCGTGCTCGCGCAAAAATTTCTCTCCTGCGTCTATCGCATCCGCCAAGCCAGTCACTTTGGGTCCGGTGTTAATCACGTGATCGAAATTCTCACCGGAGCGGACACCGAAAAGGTGCGTCGGCAGGGCCATGACCAGTTGTCGACCTACGGCATCGGTCGCGAGCTCACCCGCCCCCAGTGGTCAGCGGTCGCCCGGGAGTTAATGCGCCTTGGCTGCCTCGCCCAAAGCGAAGGCGAATACCCCGTGCTCGAGTTGACCCCGGAGGGCCGGCAACTGCTGCGCAGCCGCAAACCGGTGTTGCTGACCAAACCCCTGGCCACTCCCAAGGCCCGGCGGGTAGCCCGCCCCGGCGAGATCGCCTGCGACGAAATTCTCTTCGCCCAGCTGCGAGCCTTGCGCAAGCAGCTCGCCGATGAACGCAAGGTCCCCGCCTACGTTATTTTTGGCGACGCCACGCTGCGGCAGATGGCGCGCGACTACCCGACCCGCGAACCCGACATGGTGGGCATCTTCGGCATGGGCGAGAAGAAGCGCGCGGAGTATGCCGCCGTCTTCGCGAGCGAGATCCACGCTTTTCTCGAGAACAACCCCCGGATGGCGTTTAACGGCTAGAGGATTTTAATTATCAGCGTAGCCACTCGATTGGGTTGAACACGTTACCCCCCCCATGCGTTTTAGATTGAAAGTGATTGCAAGCCAGCGCCTTAATGATGGTCCTCTCCCCCTAGCTGCGCTCGATGATCCGCTCCACTTTTCCGTCAGATGCTGTCGCCTGCGAACTCCCCCCAAATCCATGTGACACACTGGTTCCTTGCCAGCACGCGTCACGGACCAATGGTGGCAGGTGATGAAAACCCAAGGACTCGGAACACGAGCACTTCACGCTGGCCAAACGCCGGACCCCTCCACCGGCTCGCGCGCGGTGCCTATCCACCAAACGACCAGCTTCGTGTTTCGCGACACCGAGCACGCCGCCAACCTTTTTGCCCTCAAGGAGCTCGGCAACATCTACACGCGGATCATGAACCCGACCACCGATGTGTTCGAGCAACGGGTCGCCGCCCTCGAAGGCGGGTCCGGCGCGCTCGGGCACGCTTCCGGCCAGGCCGCCATCACCAACGCGATCCTCAACATCGCGGGCGCGGGCGATCATATCGTCTCGGTCGCCCAGCTCTACGGTGGCACCTACAACCTCTTCCACTACACGCTGCCGAAGCTCGGCATCCAAGTGGACTTTGTCGACGCCGGCGATCCTGATTCGTTCCGGCGCGCGCTCAAGCCCAACACCAAAGCCTTCTACGGCGAAGGCCTTGGCAACCCCGCGCTCAACATCTTTCCCTTTGAGGAAGTCGGAGCAATTGCCCGCGGAGCTGGCGTGCCCCTCATCATCGACAACACATGCCTGACGCCGATGCTCAACCGCCCCTTCGAGTTGGGCGCCAACGTCGTCGTGCACTCGGCCACCAAATACATGGGCGGCCACGGCACCTCGATCGGCGGCATCGTCGTCGACGGCGGCAACTTCGATTGGGGCAACGGACGCTTCCCCGGATTCACCGAGCCCGACCAGAGCTACCACGGTCTCGTGCATTGGGATGCCTTCAAGGCCTTCCCTCCGGCAGGCGACGCGAATGTCGCGTTTATCATGAAGATGCGCCTGCAGCTTCTCCGCGACACCGGCGGCTGCATCTCGCCCTTCAATTCATTCCTGATGATCCAAGGACTCGAGACGCTCCACCTGCGCATGCCGCGCATCTGTGAAAACGCGCTCAAGACCGCCGAGTTCCTCGCCGCCCACGATCAGGTCGCTTGGGTCAACTACCCCGGCCTGAAGGACAGCCCCAACCACGCCGCCGCCAAGAAATACCTCAGCGGCGGTTTCGGCGGGCTCCTCGGCTTCGGGCTGAAGAGTGGCTACAACGGCGGTTGCAAGCTGATCAACGACCTCAAGCTCTTCTCGCACGTCGCCAACATCGGCGACTCAAAGTCCCTCGCCATTCATCCGGCGAGCACGACTCACAGTCAGCTCTCCGCGGAGGAGCAAACCGCCACCGGCACTTCGCCCGATTTCGTCCGGTTGTCCCTCGGCACGGAAGATTTCGTCGATCTTCAGGCCGATCTCGAGCAAGCCCTCGCGCAAGCTTAAGGCACTTTCGCCCTTCACTACCACGCCCGGCGTCCTTTGTGATGCCGGGCGTTTTCCATTTACGAATTTCTCGGGCCGACGCCGACCGGCCCCCAAGGAGCGTCGCTTTCAAACGACGTCCCGCGAAAGACAATCTGCCTTTAATACCAACGTCTCTTTTGTTTTGGACTTTGGCCCGCCTGCGCCGAGGCTTCGGCGAGCAGGTGCCCCGGCAAGCCGGGGGTAGGGGCGGACCGCCGGGCCGCCCGCGAATGAGTGATCGGCGCGCCCAGCGGTCGCGCCCTACCCAAAGTCCAATTCTCCAGAGCGGTTGGTATAACTTAAAACTTCCAGTCGACTCCCGTGTAGAACGCCGCCCCGGCGGACGGAAAACCGTAGGTCTCCTCGTAAGCGCGGTTGAGCACGTTCTCAGCGCGCGCGCGCAGGCTCAGCCGATCGCTCACTCGGTAATGCACGTAGATCCGCACCGTCGCGTAGTCGCCGGGATTGAGCTGCACACTCGGAAACGAGTTGAAGTCTGAGATGATCCGGTTCGACACCCCTTGCCAGCCTACGCCGATGATCCACGCCGAGGTTGCCCGCCACATCACGTTGGCGGCAAACGTGTGGCGGGGACGATCCGTCAACCGCGCGCCTGACGTTTCGTCAGTCGCTTCGAGATAAGTCCAAGAGGCATTCGCCAACACGTGCGCGGATAAAGTCGCCTCAAACTCGGTCTCCACACCCCATGATTCGGCCCGGCCGATGTTGCGAAAATTTCCCTGCGCGGGAAAAATCGCACCCTGATAGGCGATGAGGTTTTTGTAGCGATTCTGGAAGTAGGTTGCATCCACCGTGAGCTTTTCCGCGACCAAAATTTGGGTAATGCCCGCGTCCCAACCGGTCGACTCTTCCGCTTGAATTCCCGGCGAAGGATCAGTGTAAGCGGACCCGTAGCGCTGGCTCAGACTCGGCGGCAGGAAACTCGTGCCATAGGTCGCATGCCCGCGGGTCCCAGTTTCCCGAAACAATCGGCTCGCCGTCAATCGACCCGTCACGACCTCACCAAACGAGCTGTAGTCGTCATAGCGCAAGCCGACCCCGAGGCGCAGAGCGCCCGCAGCGTTCCACTCTGCCTGCCCAAACGAACCCGCCAGTTTGTCATCGGGATAGTCGCCGCCATCCGTGAATGCCGAACGCTCATAGTTCGCTCCGCCGACCAAGGTAACGGCATCGGATACCCGCACCGTGTTTTGCCAATCGAGCATCTGCCGCGTGCTGTCGGTGCGGTAGGGACTCGGGAAACCGGAATAGCTGCCGTCGTTGTCGTAGATTTGCTGCTGGTGGGCACCGGTCAGACGCATCATCCATTGCTCCGAGACGGTGACCTCGGCAAAGACGGTCGTGAGCCGACTGGTCAGGTCGTTGTTGCTGATCGGCGTGGAGTTGAAGGTGCGAATGTCGTTGGGATCCCGGTAGGCGCTGTCGAGGTAACGAAAAGTGCCGCCCACTGCGAGGGTCGGGCTGATCTGATAATCCATGCGCAACGCATAGTTCCGGAGGCTGGCCTTGTTGTCAGGACGATCATTGTCCGTCTCCGTGGCTGACGCGTGAAACGAATACGCGAACGAGTCGTCTGCGCCTTGAGCCGAGAGCGATCCATTGAGCGAAGAAAAACTCCCGACCTCCACCGCTGCCACCCCCGAGTCCGGACCCTGGCCCCGCGTCAGCCCCACCGAGATCACGCCGCCCATCGCCGCACCGCCGTAAAGCGTGCTCTGCGGACCGCGTAACACTTCGATGCGATCATTCAATCCGGGCGCAAATCCCCCCAGCCAGCCCGAGTAGGACGTGTTGGGGTCGTTGAACCGCACGCCATCGATGAGCAACAGCGTTTGCGTAGTCTTGCTGCCGCGCACCAACAGGGAGGTCACGCCGCCGACCCCTCCGGTTTGCACGACCGTCACGCCGGGCACGGAACGCAGCGCGTCGCCGAGCGAGTTGATCTGCTGATCGGCCAGCGCTCCCGGCCGGATCACGGTGACACGACTCGCGACCTCGTCGGCGCGCTGGGGCGTGCGCGCGGCGGTGACAACATAGTCGTCGAGTTGAATGAGATCCGGCGCGGCGACGGTCTGGCCGAGCGCACCCGGAATCAGGCTAACGAGGGCAAGGAAAGTCATTGCCCGCAGGGAGGATTTCCGACCGGTCAAAATCGGGAAGGAGGTGTTCATGGAGGGTCTGCTTGTCGATCGGCAAGAGCAGGCCATCGGGAAACGCGGTGGTGCAAAGACCGGCGCGTGCCATCAAGGAGTGCTGCTCTCACGCTTCATTTTTGCGATGAAGATTAAACGAAAGGGTGCGTGCAAAAGTTCCGCACCCTCCGCGTGAGTCTTTCGGTTCAGGTATTCGGACTCCGCATGTGTCACCCGCTGAAGGACGTGGTCCCCCGGGGTCGCCTCGCCTCCGCCTTCACCGGGAGGAGTTTCCCGATTGGCTGTGCCCACGCCGACGATTCGGCGCGGTGGAGGGTTGGACTGATGCGTTACCGCAGCGCAACTGCGGCCGATTTTCACGGCCTTCCCTGATGGTCGAAAGGGTTGGAAAAGAACTCTGACGCCTGCACCCCAAGGCAGAAACACTTCTCTGGCAAATGGTATTCGGATCGGGTTGAGGCAGCCCCTGCCGACTAGAAATCATCAACGAGTCGTCTCGACTCCCAATCAGCAAGACGAGCAGTCATATCAACGAATTCGTATCTGTCGATATGTGACTTGCAATTACTCTGAATATTCGGTGTCGTGGACCCAACGTATGCCTGCCGACGCTCCCCAGAACCGCACCGACGCTCTCACCGCGCTTTTCCGCGAGCGCATTGCCATCCTCGACGGGGCGATGGGCACGATGATTCAGGAGCGAAAGCTCACCGAAGCCGATTTTCGCGGCGACCTCCTGCGCGACCACCCACAGGACCTGCAGGGCAACAACGATCTGCTCTCCCTCACCCGGCCCGACGTGATCGAGGAAATCCATCTCGCCTACTTCGAAGCCGGGGCGGATCTCGTCACCACGAACACCTTTAGCAGCACCACGATCGCGCAGGCCGACTATCACTTAGAAAGCCACGTCGCCGCGATCAATCTCGCGTCGGCCGAGTGTGCCGCGCGCGCCGCCCGTCGTGCCGAGGCCGCCACCCCCGGGCGCCAGTGTTTCGTCATTGGAGGCATGGGGCCCACCAACCGCACCGCATCGATGTCGCCCGATGTGAATCGGCCCGACTTCCGCGCGATCACGTTCGACCAACTCGCCGCCGCCTATCGCGCGCAGGCCGAGTCCCTGCTACAAGGCGGCGTCGACGCTCTGATGATCGAAACGGTTTTCGACACCCTCAACGCCAAGGCTGCCCTCTTCGCACTCGAAGGTTTGTTCGAAACCCTCGGCCGGCGCGTGCCGGTGATGATCTCCGTGACCATCACCGACGCGTCTGGACGCACGCTATCCGGCCAAACGATCGGCGCATTTTACCACAGCATTCGTCACGCCCGCCCCTTCTCAGTGGGCGTGAATTGCGCGCTCGGCGGCAAGCAGATGCGCCCCTACATCGAAGAGTTGGCGGAAACGGCCGAATGCTTCGTCACTTGTCATCCCAACGCCGGCTTGCCCAACGCGTTTGGCGGTTACGACGAATCGCCCGACGATATGGCGGCGATCCTCAGCGAGTTCGCCCGCGCGGGATTCGTCAATCTCGTCGGCGGCTGCTGCGGCTCGACGCCTGATCACATTCGCGCCATCGCCAAGGCGGTCCGCGATCAACCCACGCGCACGCCGCAACCCTTGTCCCGCACCCTTCGCCTGAGCGGTCTCGAACCTCTCCAAATCGCCTGAGCGTTCTTCCGGTTTCATCGTTCGTCCCCGTCCATTAATTCTCGGAGTAAACGAGTGAACATCTTTCCCCTTTCCCGCCGCCCATGACAACTTCCGGTTCACAATTCATCGTCGTCGGCGAGCGCACCAATATCACCGGTTCGCCCCGCTTCGGCAAAGCCCTCAAGGCCGGCGATTGGGACCTCTGTCTCGCGATCGCCAAGCAGCAAGTCGAGAGCGGCGCGAACATCATCGACATCAATGTCGACGAGGCGCTCATCGAGGGCGAAACCACCATCGTCAAGTTTCTCAACTTGATCGCCGCGGAGCCCGACATCACTCGCGTGCCCGTAATGATCGATTCGTCGAAATGGAGTGTGCTCGAAGCCGGGGTAAAATGTCTGCAAGGCAAAGGCATCGTCAACTCGATCTCCCTCAAGGACGGCGAGGAAGAGTTTCTTCGCCGCGCCCTACTCCTCATGCGCTACGGCGCCGCCGCGGTCGTCATGGCCTTCGACGAAAAGGGCCAGGCCGCCACGCGCGACGAGAAAGTCCGCATCTGCACTCGTTCGTATCAGTTGCTCACAGGGCGCCTCGGCTTTCCGCCGGAAGACATCATTTTCGATCCCAACATCCTGACCGTCGCCACTGGGATCGACGAGCACAACAACTACGCAGTCGATTTCTTTGAGGCCACCGCGCTGATCAAAAAAACCCTCCCCGGGGCCAAGGTCAGCGGCGGCGTCTCCAACGTTTCCTTTTCCTTCCGGGGCAACAATCCCGTGCGCGAAGCCATGCACACGGTCTTCCTCTACCACGCGATCAAAGCCGGCCTCGATATGGCGATCGTCAACGCCGGCATGCTCGGCGTCTACGATGAGATCGAACCGACGCTCCGCGACCTCGCCGAAGACGTCCTCCTCAATCGCCGCCCCGATGCCACCGAACGCCTCGTCGCTCACGCCGAAGAACTCAAAGAAGAAGCCGACGCTGCCAAAGCGGGCGGGCAGACCGCCCCGAAAGCCGCCGCCCAAGCGTGGCGCGAACTTCCCGTCGGCGAACGCATGAGCCACGCCCTCGTCAAGGGCATCGATGCCTACATCGAGACCGACACCGAGGAGTGCCGCCAGCAACTCGCCCGGCCGCTCGACGTGATCGAAGGTCCGCTCATGGATGGCATGCGCGTCGTCGGCGATTTGTTTGGTGCGGGCAAAATGTTTCTCCCCCAAGTCGTGAAATCTGCCCGCGTGATGAAGAAGGCCGTCGCCTACCTCACGCCTTTCATGGAAGAGGAAAAGCGCAAGCACATCGCGGCCGGCGGCACCGCCAAAGCGCAGGGCAAGGTCGTCCTCGCCACCGTGAAGGGGGACGTCCACGACATCGGCAAGAACATCGTCGGCGTCGTTCTCGCGTGCAATAATTACGAAGTCATCGATCTCGGCGTGATGGTGCCGAGCGTCAAGATTCTCGCCACCGCGAAAGAGCTGGGCGCCGACATTATCGGCCTCTCCGGTCTGATCACCCCGTCGCTCGACGAGATGGTCCATGTCGCCAAGGAGATGACGCGCGAAGGTTTCACCGTGCCACTGCTCATCGGCGGCGCCACCACCTCCCCCGCGCACACCGCCGTCAAAGTCGCGCCGCATTACGCGCCCGGCGTCGTCCATGTGCTCGATGCTTCCCGAGTGGTCAACGTGGTCAGCGCGCTTCTCAGTGACGAACAGAAACCCGCTTTCCTCGTCGAGGTCGCCGCGAAACAGGAAAAGCAACGCATCGATTTCGCGACCCGCCGCAACCAGCGCGACCTACTGTCTCTCGCCAAGGCCCGCGCCCGTGCCCCGAAGTTTGACTGGACCACGATCGACATCCCCACGCCTGAGTTTCTGGGCACGCGGGTGTTTTCTACCGGCAAGGCCGGACTACCAGGCCCGCCTAAATCCTCCTCCAACGAGAGCGAGGCGAACGGCGCGCCCGGCGATCGCGCCTTACCCTTATCGCTCGATGAGATTGCCGAGTATATCGACTGGGGCCCCTTCTTCTCGGCTTGGGAACTCCATGGACGCTTCCCCGATATTCTCACCGACAAGGTCGTCGGTGAAGAAGCGACCAAGCTCTATGCCGAGGCCCAGGCAATGCTGCAGCGCATCATCGCGGAAAAACGCTACACCGCCAAAGCCGTCATCGGCTTCTGGCCGGCCCAAGCCATCGGCGACGACGTCGAGGTCTATGCCGATGCGTCCCGCGAAAAAGTGCTGCACAAGTTCTCCTTCCTCCGGCAGCAATTGGAGAAACCCGCCGACCAGTTTAACCACTGTCTCGCCGACTACATTGCGCCGAAAGATTCAGGCCGACTTGACTACCTCGGCGGCTTTGCGGTCACGGCCGGTCATGGCGTCGAGGAATTTGCTGCGGAGTTCCGCGCAGCCCACGACGACTACAACGCCATCATGGCCCAGGCTCTCGGCGACCGCCTCGCCGAAGCCCTCGCCGAGCTGATGCACAAAAAAGCCCGCGATTTCTCCGGCTACGGCAAAACGGAAAACTTGGAGATGAAGGACATCATCCGGGAAAAATACCGCGGAGTCCGCCCCGCCCCCGGCTACCCCGCCTGCCCCGATCACCAAGCTAAGCCGCCCTTGTTTAAGTTGCTGGGGGCCGAGGCCCAGACCGGCATCACGCTCACTGAATCATTCGCCATGATGCCGGCCTCCAGCGTCAGCGGACATTACTTCAATCATCCAGAATCAAAATACTTCGCGGTCGGAAAATTGGCCAAAGACCAAGTCGAGGACTACGCCAACCGCATAGGCCTGAGTGTTCCCGAAACCGAAAAATGGCTCGGCCCCTACCTGGACTATTAACCGAAAAAACCAGTCAGCCATAGGCTAGGCGAAGGTAGAAAAATTCGCTCCTTAATTTTCCGATTTCCTCATTCATACTTGGCGTAGCCCTCCCTTGAAACTCCTCGGCGAAATCGCGCAGCTGCAGATCCAACGTCAAAGCCTGACAATCGGCAGCGGCCCAACGCGCTACTACGATCCCGCGGCGCTGCTTGTCGTCGACGAAATGTATCTCACCCCCGGCGGCGCATGCGCGCCTTCGCCGAATGGTAGTTGCCTCGTCGACGTGCACCACGCCGCCCATCCGTTTTCGCGGAGCCGCACTGAGAATACCCTCAGCTTCGGATTCTCCCGCCACTACGATGCCATGCGCGCACGCTTCGGCGATGCCTTCGTCTTTGGCTGTGCCGCCGAAAACATCATCATCGACGGCCCTGCCTCGCGTATTCCGCTATCGGAAGTAGCCGGTGGCATCGTGATCGAAACCACCGAAGGTCCGGCCACCCTCACTCGCGTGGAAGTTGCCACTCCCTGCATGCCCTTTTGCAGATACGCGCTGCGCGACCCCGACGCCTCTACCGCAGCATTCAAATCCGCGCTCCAGTTCCTCGACCACGGCCTGCGCGGATTCTACTGCACCTTCGCCGGCCCCAAGACCGCCACCCTCCACCGAGGGGACCAGGTCTTTGCCCTCGAGTAAGGCGCTGCTTGAGCTCCCGAAGGTAACACGCATTGTCTCCATCGCTCCGGTCTTACCTCCTTGAAACTGAAAAACTCCGAACCAAATCCGTCGGCAGATCGCCCTCGAACACCGGTTACTTGATCGTCGGCATGTGCACGTCGCCGCCGCTGCCCATGATGCCGAAGCCGTCGAGGAGCCAGATGATCACCGCCACCACGACGACGAAGTTGAGGATGCTCTTGATCGTCGACTGCATCGGGATGTAGGTGTTGATCAGCCAGAGGACTAGACCAACGACGACCAAGGTGAGGACTACCGCAAGGAGAGGCATGGCCGGGCGCATAGCTCGGTCCGTCGTCGGTCGCTACGGGGTCTAACCCACCTCGGTCGGCTCACCCTGCATGCATTCAGTTGGCTGATCGTGAAGAAATGGGGCTGAGTCGCGCGTATCTGAGATAAATTCACCACGGCCTCCGGCGAACGCTGTGACTAGTTGTGCGAGATCACCGAATACATCGGGGCTACCCCGACGCGGCTGCGGCCGAAGATCCCGCCTAGTTTCGCGCTTGAGCCCTTGCCAAATCACGACGGACCGACAAATTTTCCACCGTATGCATTTCGCCAATCTCCAACCCGGACTGAAAGAACCCGTCTCACGGGCAGATGATGATGATGATGACGACGAGGAGGAATCATCGACCCCGGCCAAGGGGGCCGGGCCGGTCGCCACCCAGATCCAGAAAAAATTTCTTGAGCAGCGGAAAATCTTCCTCTGGGGAGCCGTCACCGATGCCACGGCCAAGGACATCACCGAGAAGTTACTCTATCTCGAAACCCTCAATCCCGGGCACGAAATCACATTCTACATCAACACGCCCGGCGGCTCGATCACCGCAGGCATGGCCGTGTATGACACCATGAAGATGATCACTTCGCCCATCACCGTAGTTGTGACGGGGATGGCGGCATCGATGGGATCCATTCTCCTTTGCGGCGCGCGCAAGGGAAGGCGCCTCCTCTATCCGCATTCACGCGTCCTCATTCACCAGCCCCTCATTTCTGGCCGCTTCATCGGCCCGGCGACGGACATCAACATCCAAGCCATGGAGATGGAAAAACTTCGGGAGGAATTAAACCAGATCCTCGCCGATTCCTCTGGTCAGCCGATGGAGCGGATCACGCAGGACACCGATCGCGACTTTTATCTCAACGCCAAAGAGGCGATCGAATACGGATTAGCCGATAAGATCGTCGACCAAGTTTGATCGAATTTTCCCACTCGGAAATCGCTCGGGCGGACTTCGGTCCGCCCTATTTTTTCGCTCGGAAGGCAGTTGAGTCAACTCACGCTCCCAACCGAGGGACAGAGAGAGGTTGCCCGCTTCGTTCGCCGTGCGGATGGCCCTCGTCAGCCACGCTTTTCTCAAGCCCTCCGGCACTCTCTCAAGAGCGAGCAAGTTGGTGTAGATCTGCAAGGCGGAAGGATAGCCGCCTGCCGCTTTCAGCATCTCCGCCGCCGACTCGAGTAAGGCCCACTCGTTGCTCGAGACTGATCGCAAGTGCGGCGCGAAACCCACCGCCTGGGCAGCTCCCACGAAGTCCCCATCCTTCGTCAGCATTTCAGCTAACTCCAAACCAACCGCTAAACTCGGCCGTTCCGCTTGCTCGAGCCGCGCCAGCGCCAAGGCCCCATCACGGTCGCCCTTCGCGACGAGATGTTGGACCTGCCGCAGAACCACGTAAGGCAGGAGCCGAGCCGACACCTCAGCGCGGTGCTCCCATTGGTCTTCCAACGTTCTTTTAAAGGGCCGGTAGAGTGGATCGCCGATCAAGATATTCTGCCAACTCAGCACCGGGAGCGAGTAGGAGGCTGCATCGCCCACATTGGCTCCCGCCGCCAATCGCTCGATCAACATCTGCGGATGATGCATGAAAGGAAGATAGGGCTCAAACACCGCCCCCGTGGTCACCGCTGCACCCCGGGCAATCAGAGGTCCGCACCAGCCAGAGGTATCCGAGCGCATCGTCTGCGCCGAGTAACTGTGGATATGCACCGCAACCGCTCCCGGCGCGAACCGAAACTCAGGCAATGCAAACGGCCCGTTGAGATTCCCCGCATACCATCCGGCATACACGGCTGGCATGTCGATGCGGGCGTCTACCCCAAAGGTGCCCGACTGGCGATTCACGCTTGGCTTCAGGTCGATCGACTCCAACTCAATGATCGCCCTTTCCATCCAATCATTTCCTTGCGGATACGGTCCCTTAACATCGATGTAGGCGCGACCAATCAAGCCGGTCTTTTCCGCCGCCATGGTCTCGTCGATCAGGCGCAGCACATCCTTGACCGAGGGACCGTCGAGCCGTGACACCTTGATGATCGTTTCAGCCACGAGGGTCGATGGGGCCACTACCCGAAAGAGTGGATTCGGCACATACGAATTGATCTCGTAGTCGCCAAACGCGAGCAGGCTGAGTTCCGCATCCACTGCGGAGTGGTTGGTCAAAAGCTCGGGCCGATTGGCCGGCCCCTTCAACTCCGTAAGCAGCATCGGATCATGATTGATCCGCAGCGGCACGCCTCGACAGACCACGAGGTAGGAAATGCGGTGGCCGGCTGGCGCGAATCGGCGGCGGCCGACTGAATCAATCAGACTCATCGGGATCGCATCCATCCACGCCCGCGCCAACAGCTCTTTTTGCAGGGGCTGCCAGATCCCAATCGAAAACGCCTTCCACGAGATGGTCTCCCCGAGGGGCATCGGCAGCGCGACGATATTTAGTTCCGGGATTCCCCTTTGCTCGGCATAGTGGCGGGCGATCCGGATCGAATCAGCATCATCCGCATTGGCAAGAATCACGACCCGCGACGCCAGATCGTCGCCGAAAGCGGAAAACGCTGCGAGCATGAGCCCCAACGCGATGACGACTAGTTTGCGCACGTTGCAAGGATGGAAGGGTCACGCCGTTTGACGAGTCTGCATTCAGCTCCTTGCCAATTCATCGGAGAATCCCCACGGTCTTGCTCGAGGTGGCGTCCGCCTCCACCGGAGCCGATCGCTCCGGGCTTCCCCCCCATCCGTCTTTTTCATGATCACCCTCGCAATCGCCCTCGGCGGCGCCCTCGGCAGTGTCGCCCGCTACTGGCTCTCGACGATTTTCGATTCCCGGCTGGGAGCGGGTTTCCCCTGGGGCACGTTCTGGGTCAACGTCACGGGTTGCGTGGTCATCGGCTTCGCCGCCAGCCTTACCCTTCCAGACGGGCGCGCCTGGGGCAGCGTGGAATCGCGCCAGTTCCTGATCACCGGATTCTGCGGAGGCTACACGACGTTTTCGACCTTCAGTCTCCAAACGCTGACGCTCCTTAAAGAGGGAGACTGGATGCAAGCCTTCGCGTATATCCTCGGCTCCGTCGTTCTCTGTCTATTCGGCATCTGGCTGGGCCAGACGGCGGCTACCCTAGTAAACCAAACTTCGGCGGGCTGATCCCACGATCAAAGGCATTCCCATGAGCTGGTTTTACTGGGCACTTCTCTCGGCAATCTTTGCGGGAACCACGGCCATCCTTGCGAAGATCGGCGTCGAAGGGGTCAACTCGCACCTCGCCACCGCCATTCGCACCGCGGTGATCTTGGTCTTCAGCTGGACGATCGCACTCAGTGTCGTTCCGTGGTCGGAAGTGGGGCAAATCTCCCGGCGCACGTGGCTCTTTCTCGTGCTCTCGGGCATCGCTACCGGCCTATCGTGGCTCTGTTATTTCCGCGCGTTGCAACTCGGTGAGGCGTCCCGCGTCGCGCCGATCGACAAACTCAGCGTGGTCTTCGTCATCCTGCTCGCGGCCATTTTTTTGCGCGAGCGTCTCACGTGGCAACACGTGGTCGGAGGTTCGTTGGTCGTGGGTGGAGCTCTGTTGCTCGCTTGGAAACCTTCAGCTTAAGGGTCAGTTCTCCGAAGCCTTGCGACGCTTCTCGAGCTGCTTCTCCAAATAGCTGTCGGGCGCCGCAGTCAGCCACGCGGTGAGCCAAATCGAACCGAGCATCGTGCCGCCTCGCAGCAACTGCGTTTCGATAAATTCGCGGCCTTCGACGCTCTGGTCCACGTTTTCGGACTTAAAGACGCCCGCTTTCTCGGCGGTGTAGAACGGCACCACCCGCGCATTCTGAGCGCGCAGGTAGTCGACTGTCGCCACGAAGACGGGCGCTCGTCCGTCCGGGCGTGGTTCGCTCCCGATCTCCTGCGCCGCACTCACGCGGGAGCGGAGTTGCTCCGCCGTGATCCCAGCCTTGGCAATGAATCCACCATCGATCCACGAGTGAATCCCTGGCCACTTGGTAAATCCTTGGGGGTTTTTTCCTGCCCAGCCGTTGTGGTGCACGCTCGTGTGCAAAGGTTGCGCCCCGTCGCCGACATAGTGGCCCATCACGCCCATCACGTAGAGCACGTTAGCCTTCGCATTCGCGATCTCGTCGGCCGTGCCCGCCTTCTCAAAAGTCTTCAAATACGAGAACGCCGATTTGAGTTTGCTGTAATACTCCGACACCGCCCAGGGCAACAGCCCCGGCCACTCCCGCGTATGATCGGTGTTCTTCTGGGGATCGATCGCGGGGAAATTCTCCGGGTGCGCCGCGCGTCCCTCGGCGAATTCCGCCACAAACACATACCGCAGATCGGACACTGTCGCGACGTCCATCCCGGCATCGGCGAGTTGCTCCAAATCGAAATAGTGATCGAGTCCGTTATACTGCTTCAGCGGCAGATCGGTCGAATTGCGCCAACGATCAGGCTCGCCAGAGAGGAACAAGATCCGCTCCGCGTTGGCCGGTTCGTGGACGAAGGCCGGAAACGTTTCGGGCAGCGCTGCCAGCGCCAAGGCATTGACCATGCGGTGGCCGGTATAATCCCACGCCGCCACTGGCCCACACCCCATCGCCATCATCAAAAAAACGATCAAACTGCGTATGTTCATCGACGCACTCTTTCCGAATTTCGGGCTACTTCCCAGCTCGTTGTTTTCGAGCGCCCGCCAAAATATTTCCATACGCTTGGATCCCGTCGGCGATCGCTACGGCGATCTTTTGCCGGTAAGCGGCCGTCGTGATCCGCCGCGCTTCGGTGTCGTTCGACAGGAATCCGCTCTCAATCAGAATCGCCGGGCACGGCGCATGGCGCAGCACCGCCCAGCGGGCGCGCTTCAATCCGCGATCAGATGCCCTTAGATTTTCGATCATCCGACGATGCACCTGATAGCCCACCACGGTGTTCCAATGATCGTAAGCGTTTCCCCGATTCGCTTCCCCCGCTCCCTGATCATCCTCATGCTCCGGGTCGGACGTCGAAAACTGAAACTGCGGGGTCAGTGAGTAAACTTCGACGCCCGTCACGCGTTGCGCGCCGCTACCGACCGCATTGTAGTGCAAGCTGACAAACAGATCTGCGTTCGCCTGTTGCGCGATCTCCGCTCGGCGCAAGAGATCGGATGCCTTGTCTGGCCCTAAATTTTCATCGGCCGACCGCGTCATCACCACCCGATAGCCGGCGGTTTCGAGCACCTTCTTCAAGCGGAGCGCGGTGTCGAGAGCCAAGGTCTTCTCATTTACTCTGAGGCGATTATTCTCCTTACCGGGGTCACGCCCGCCATGGCCCGGATCGATCACGATGGTCCGTAAGGCGGGCACCGCTGGTTCGTCCGCGCCGGCCAGCAAAATCGGAGTCAACAGCTTCTCGGCATCGAGGCGACTGAGGTGCAGGGTCCCTTGGTGCGAGCGGATCGGATCCCCGAGAAACACCCGAAGTCCGTTGATCGCACAATCGCGGCTGTCCATCCCCAACTCGATCGTCGTCCACGCGCTCTTGAGGGTCAGTTTGCGACCCGAGTCGGTCAACGTCGCCTTGAGCCCAAAGCGGGCACCGTAGTCGGCGCCGGCCAGATACTCGACCCCGGAGAGTTTGACATAACTCTGCGGGCTCGGCGCTGCGTCGAGCGCCGATCCGCCCACGGCGCCCAGCCAAAGCCCAGCGGCGAGGATCCCGAGCCCGACCAATCTGATCCCTCCGCGAATGCTCACGGGGAACTCGTCAGGACTCCTTCTCGGGAGTCGCGGCATCGGTGGCGTCGGATTCGACGTCTTCTTCCGGAGGAGGCGAACTGGCCGCCTCTTCCTCGGTGTGGAACTTGAGCTTGCGCTTGTTCGCCGGGAGAGCGGTCAACATCACGTTGATATTTCTCCCGACCAGCTTGGGTTCGGCATCAGGATGGCCCATGCCCTCCAATTCGGCGACGGCCCGCTTCATGACGTCGTAACCGATCTCCGTGCGGGCCATTTCGCGACCGCGAAACTTTAGGCGCAGCTTCACCTTGCTGCCGTGGGAGAGGAAACCCTCCGCCCTCCGCAGTTTGGTGAAAAAGTCATTCTCTTCGATGCGCGGCGTGAACTCGATCTCCTTGATCTTGCTCGCCGTCGCCTTCGCGTTCGAGGTCTTCTTGGACTCCTCGTAGACGTATTTGCCAAAATCCATGATCCGGCAAACTGGCGGACGCGCATTCGGTGCTACCTCGACCAAGTCGAGACCGACTTCCAGCGCCAAACTCGTCGCCTTGGCCGTCGGAAGAATCCCCAATTGCTTGCCTTCCGGCGAAATTACCCGGACTTCCGGAACCCGGATCCGGTGGTTGCGTCGGATATTCGCAAACGGATTGGTGTTGTTACGATAATAATTACCGGAGCGTTTGCCGCCGGCAGAAGAGGACGAATTGGCCATCAAATAAGGTTAATACTAGTAATCAAGACGGGAGTGGTTCTTTCGATTCGAGATCGCAATGACAACATCAATTTAGAGAACCGCTGACGAGGAGCCTACACGCTGAAACTCTCGCCGCAAGAGCAACTCGCCTTGGCATTGGGGTTAGTGAACTTGAATCCACCCGCGATCAGCTTGTCTGAATAGTCTAAAACCGTGCCCTTGAGGTAGAGGGCAGTCTTGCCATCCACCAACACCGGCACCCCTGCCGAGCGCACCAAGATGTCCCCACGCTTCGTCGCCGGGGTGAAACGCAACTTGTAGCTCAATCCATTGCACCCACCCCCCGTGATCGCGATTCGCAGGAACTCTCCCTGCTGCTCCCGCTCGATCAGGTTCTGCACCTTTTTTCCTGCCGGTTCAGTCAATTGCACCAATTTCTCGTTCCCCTCGCGCACGCCTTCGAGCCCGGAAGGGGCAGGGCGGATCTCGGTTTGAGCGGAAGTCGATGCGGTCATGTTGCCAGACACTATCGGGGAGTTCGCGCTTGAATCAAGCGTCGCGCCACTTTCACGGCATTAGCAAAACTCTGGATCGACGCTCGGCCCTGGCCGGCGATCCTAAACGCGGTCCCGTGGTCGGGGCTCGTGCGCACAAACGGCAGGCCCAACGTCACATTCACCGCCGTATCAAACTCCACCGTCTTCAACGGCCCGAGCCCTTGGTCGTGATACAAGGCGACCACCACATCGAACTCGCCCCGCAGGTGACGCGCAAAGAGCGTATCGCCCGGTTCGCACAAGGAAACGCCCGGGAACTCGGCCCGCATTTTCTCCAGCGCAGGGTTGATAAAGTCGCGCTCCTCTTCGCCGATCAGCCCGCCCTCGCCTGCATGGGGGTTGAGACCGCAAACGCCGATCCGCGGATTCTCCACCGTCTCGCCGCTCGCCAACGGAAACGCCCGCGAGAGTTCGTCAGCCGCCGCCACCGTGCGCCGTAACAGCTGCGGTCCGAGCTGCTGCGGCACTTCAGCCAATGGCACGTGCCACGTCGCCAAGACCACTCGCATCCGCTCACCGCAAAATGCCATGACTGGCTCGCCACTCCACTGCGCCGCGAAAAATTCCGTTTGCCCGGGAAACGCGAAACCGATCCCCGCCAACTGCGCCTTACTCACCGGACCAGTCACGACTCCCAAATAGTCACCGCCGCGACAGCCCGCCGCCGCCCGCTCCATGGCTGCCAGCGCGACCAAGGCCCCTTCCCCATTCGGTTGCCCGGGCACGGCGGCGAATGACTCAAGCCCCACCGCCACCGTTTCCACCGCCGGCGGAAGGGTCCGCAACCAAGTAGGTGGACCCACCACCACCACGGAAGCGTGCTCGCTCGGATTTTCTTTCAACCAATCCGCGATGATCTCCGGTCCGACTCCGGCCGGATCTCCGCACGTGATCGCCAATTTAGCTGGCATCGTCACGGCCCCTCTCTCTCTGTCGCCGGGCCCGGGCAAATCCTCGTTTACCTTCGGAGAAAAACCCCAAGAACCGCGTCGCCTCGGCCGTCGCCACCTCCCCGCGGGCCAACATCTCCGCCGCGATCGTCCGAATGTTGCCTAGAGTGAAATAGACGCCTTGAAATGCTCGCTTCAACTCAACCATCGCCTCGCGACTGAACCCGCGCCGCCGTAGCCCGACGACATTGAGCGCGATGATGTCGTCGCGCGCCGCCACCATCACAAACGGGGCCACATCACGGGTGATCGCCGCGAGCCCCGCCACCATCACGCTCTCGCCGATCCGGCAAAATTGATGCACCGCCGAGCCACCACCCATAAAGGTGTGTGCGCCCACGCTCACGTGCCCCGCGAGCAACGCGGCATTCGCCAGCACGACGTGATCAGACACGTCGCAATCGTGACCCACGTGGCTGGTGGCCATCAAAAAACAATTCGCTCCGACTTTGGTGGCCTCGCCCTCGTGAATCGAACGGTTCACCGTCACGTGCTCCCGGATCACGGTATCCGCACCGATCTTCACCCCCGTGGCTAGTTCCCGATCGAACTTTAGATACTGCGGATCACCGCCGACGACCGCAAACGGATGCACGACCACCCGGTCGCCCAGCACGCAGTGTTTCTTGACGATTGCATAAGGCATGATCTCGCAATCGACGCCCAAATCAGCGCCGGGTTCCACCACGGCTGTCGGATGTATGTGGGTGGCCATCAATTCAACCCTTGAGGCGACGACTGGCCGGTGGCCGATCGGGAAACATGTCGAGCTGCCCATCTCTGAGCAGATCGTAATTCTTCAGAATACGGATCACCTGCAGCGTGTCGCTCTTCCGGTAACTGCGGTTGACCTCCACCTTGTCGATCAGATCGAGCAACATCGACCGGAAAGAGATGATTGCATCGACGCCCCTTGCCTTCAGCACCTCGACACTCTGCGAGCGAAACGGCTCGGCCGTGGGTAGCCCGGGCAGCACGAGGATTTTCGTCAATTCGTCACCCTTGGCCTCCGCGTCCTCAATCGGGAAAAAACGATTAGCCTCTTTCAACACATTCTCCTCCAAGAAGCGAAAAATCTCCGGGCTGCTCTTGAGCATCCCCGGGGAAAACACCTCCGTGTGCCACGGCTTGACTGCGATCACCGCCCGATGAATGAAGGGCAGCTCGTTGGAGAAGAGGAAAAAGTCGGCTTTGCGCTCGGTCCGTTGCCAAAACGGGTTGTAAACCAGCAAATCAATCTCCTCGTCACTTGTCTTCTTGCGGGCCTGCACTTGGTATTTGCGCATCTGGCGCACGAAAAAGCCATTCTGCTCAAAATACTCGCGGACTATGCCTTCGTCGATTGCAGCCATGGGTGAGGATTACGGGTTAGGAAAAATTAGCGCGGGGAAAATGATCTCTACTGGGTGACAGTTAATCGCAAATTCCCGTAAAGCAAAACCTCCAATTTTTGGCCGACGCGCTCGACTAGGCGACGTTCAATCGGCCGCGCCCACTTCGCGAAAACAAGTTTCGGCCAACGCCCGATCGACGCCATCGACCGTGACCGCCCGCCCGAGCGCTTTCAGCACCACAAACCGAGGCAGGCCCGCCCGCACTTTCTTATCGCGGGCCGCCGCATTCATGAGGTCGGCCAAGGGCAACGGCCCCCGCAGCCGGATCGGCAATCCGTGGGCCGACACCGTCGCTTCGATTCGCGCGACGTCGGCATCGTTGAGGAAATTGAGCTTTTGCGACAACCGAGCTGCTGCCGCTAGGCCGACACCGATCGCCTCGCCGTGAAGATAAACTCCGTAACCCGACACCTGCTCGACCGCATGCCCAAACGTATGCCCAAGGTTGAGCAACGCCCGGCCTCCCTCAGCCGCGGTCTCGCGCTCATCCGCCTCGACGATCCCCGCCTTGATCTCACAGCACCGCCGAATCACCGTCGGGAGGTTGGCGCTCGCCACCGTCAGCGGCTTTTTCTCCAACTGATCAAACAAGGCCGCGTCGCCCAGCAACCCGTATTTGATCACTTCTGCCATCCCCGCCGCAAACTCACGCGGCGGCAAAGTCTGTAAGAGAGACGTGGCAATGAAGACCCCCCGCGGTTGATGGAACGCGCCCACCAGATTCTTCCCCGCCGCCAAATTGATGCCCGTCTTACCGCCCACAGAACTGTCGACCATCGCGAGCAACGTCGTCGGCACTTGATAAAATTCGATTCCGCGCAAATAGGACGCCGCGGCAAACCCGCCGAGATCGCCAATCACGCCCCCGCCCACGGCGATCAACAAGCCTCCCCGATCCACTTTTTGAGCGGCGAGAAAATCGAGCACGGTCCCAAATACGGTGAGCGATTTCGTGCCCTCTCCCGCTGCTACGACCAATCGGGGGCAGTCCGCAAAAGCACCGGAAAGAAAATTAGCCTGAGACGAAGCGACATTCGCATCCGTGATCACGACCACTTTGCGCCCCACCGACCGCAAAGCAGTGACCACTGCGCCAATTTCCTCAACAGGAGTCGCGCCAAAGCTTATCGCGTAGCTCCGTTTGCCAAGTTGAACGGTAAGATTTTCGACCATGCCTTGGTAAATCCTGCCAATCACAAATCGTCAATTACTAGCTAGTTCCGATCTATTTATAGAAAATGAGTATTAATCTCAATTACCCGTTGACTTGATACTGCGTCTCATCTTCATACGACTTCACTTCAATGAATCACATTCACAAGCATCTCTCCGCCATCCTCTGCCTCGGTCTTTCCGCAGGCTTAATTTCAGCGCAAAACGCAGACTCGATTGCAGATCAGCCTAAGACGGACGAGTCTGCGCCACTTATCCTAGATGTCATCTCCGTCATCGGCTCGAAGCAAAATATCGCGCGTCTTCCCGGTTCAGGTTCATTCGTCGATGCAGCGGAAATCCGCGATTTCAGCTACGATGACCTAAACCAGGTCATCCGCCGTATCCCCGGCGTCTATATTCGCCAGGAAGATGGTTACGGGCTCTTCCCCAATGTTTCGTTGCGCGGCGTGTCCACCACGCGCAACAGCAAGATCACCATTATGGAAGACGGCATCCTGATGGCCCCCGCCGCCTACTCTGCTCCCTCCGCTTACTATTCACCCAATGTAGGTCGGATGAGTGGACTCGAGATTCTCAAAGGTTCGAGTCAGATCAAATACGGCCCCGAAACTACTGGCGGTGTCATCAACTATCTCTCGACTCCCATCCCCACCGACACACGCGGCTTCCTCAGCGCCGCGTATGGGAGCAACAATGACATTCGCGTGCATGCCAATTATGGCGGCACCACTGCGACATCGTGGGGTAGCTTCGGATATCTCGTCGAAAACGTATATCGTGAAACCGACGGTTTCAAAACTATCAACGCGACCACTGGCGGTGGTTATGCCGGTAGCGACAACACCGGATT
>Ga0105055_10001558_pt1 | contig 36776 bp, 26 predicted proteins | sample BON03_FD_78090 | JGI IMG/M metagenome (GOLD analysis project Ga0105055, IMG submission 78090) | Freshwater microbial communities from Lake Bonney liftoff mats and glacier meltwater in Antarctica - BON-03 | ecosystem: Environmental > Aquatic > Freshwater > Ice > Glacier meltwater | place: Lake... | reverse complement strand
ACGATCACGGAGTTCTCGCCGGTTGTGGCTTTCAACGCGACAGGTGAAATGCCTTCGACCGTTGCTTCGAATGTTTCAAACGGGATCGCGCGAGCTTTCAATGTCACGGGCTGGCCTGGCTTCGTTGGTGGTGCTCTTAACCGGCACGAAGAACAGCAGCCCAACGACGCTCAGTAGTCCAATCGCCCAGGTTGCTGTTCTTCCGGATCTTGATTTCAGCATGGTTACAAACTCACTTGCAAAAAGGCCCTTGAACACGCGTCGAATTCCGAAACTCAGCAAAAGCCCCACAAGGACCAACCCGGCCACTCCAAACTGCCCACCCATGTATTCAATGAACTGAACAAAGATCAGATTCAGAAAACCGATCGCAAAGACCCAGCACAAAAAACCATAGAAGAGCAGGACATTTTTTTCCGGCAAGGCTGGTGGCGGAGCAGCGCCCCAGAGAAACCACCGCACGTGGCCCATCCAGTAGTCCATCGCTCGCGGTCGCAGATTCGGAATCGCGAGCCAGTCGCTCAGAAGGTAATAACCATCGAGTCGGAGTAACGGATTAAAATTGAGCAGACTTCTGCCACCACAGATCGTCAAAGCAATAAAAGCCACATGGTTGATCGAAGTCCCGATGACGGTAAGTCGCCAGACGAAGACGGCGATCGCCCAGACACAAAGATCGCAGATGCCGCCCGCCGCCGTGATCGCCATCCGTTTCCACTTGTCCGGAATTAACCAGGCATCCGAAACGTTGCAGTACATGCATGGCGTGAAAAACATGAACAGCAAACCCGAATCATGCACTTCACCGCCAAAATGTCTGAGCGTCGCTCCGTGCGCCACTTCATGCAGTGACGTGCATGCCAGCATCACAAGGATGAACAACGCCGCGCGGCTCCAGCCGGAACCGTTCGAAATTCCCAGCGCAAGTTCACTCCGACTCGATACCATCACACTCAGCGCTGCAAGCATTACGCATGCGGAAAAGACCAGAAAGTAGCGAGTCCAGAGGAATGGGACTTTGCTCACGAGGCGGCCAGGAAACTCATCCGGATCGCACAGTGGCACTCGAAAAAACAAGGCACTCTGATCTCGAAGCGAGAAGCGACTTCGCGGCTTTGTCTCTTCCGGTTCCGTTCCGTCTGCATCGACATCCTGATTGGCCAATGTCCCTTCGGCCGATGACGGATTGTCGGCAGTTTTTTTTGAAGCCGTTTTCGACGCGGAAGGCTGCAACAGCCCCATCGGACGAATCGCTCCGATAAATTCCTTCAGATCCGCATCACTGAGCTGATCTTGAAAACGATCAGCAAAGGCAACCTTGATTTCTTCCGGGCTGTTCCGCTCAATCAGTTGCTCAAGAAGAAAAGCTTCCAGAGGCCCGATACTGAAGTACTGGCGATTGTCGCGCCGCTTCACGACGTACTCGGTCGGCGAAATGGCCTGAATTTTCAGACCTTCACGTATACGAGGCAATCGTATTGGAGATTCTGTCAGCGTTTGCACGTCCGTAGTCCAGCTATTCGCCACGCACGACGCCGTGCCGATCGGTCCCGCGCACCAGAATTTGCTCGCTCTCGTCTTCCGTCAACAAATAGGCACGAAACGTCAAAACATCTCGCAGGCACCGGGCAGCTCGATGGTTGCCATCGATCAGCAAGTGGCCTTGTTCAATCGTTCCGTCAGCCCCAGGCCCCCAAAGGTGCGCAAGAATTCCGGGGTACTCCGGATTGACATGATCAAGATGCTCGTCATGAATCCGGCAATTATCGACGCAGTAGGCCACGTCAGAATCGTCCATCTCCACGGGCTCGCGACCATCCGCAACGATCTTTCGAGCAAGATCAACGTCGAACACAAATGACCGCTTCAGGTAGCCGTACGTTTCGGGTCCGCCTACACAGTGAGGGCACGTATCGCGAGAGTCGGTCTTCGCTGTTTTTGGCTTTGCTGACTTCCGCTTCTTCATGATCTCTGACCGGCGTTTCGAATCTTTGGATTTGCTTACAGTGGCCATATCACAATACCTTTCCGAATGAGCCCCAGCGGTGTGCTGACCCAGGGTCAACGCGATTAAACGCGAATGTCACCCGGTTCCTTAAGACTGCGTTTTTGGCCGAATCCAGTCAAACAAATGACGATGTTCCGTGGGAACCTGTTCGAATGCGCCATCCGACATCAGCAACGGTTCCTGCTTAACATAGTTCGCGATATCGCGGAACCACGGACGATGATAAATCATGGTCAGAATCGGTCGGACTTTGTCCGATTGATTGCCTCGCCCCTGATGGGTCAATCGATAATCCATCAGCAGACAGGAACCGCGCGGAGCTGACGGATCCTGTGACTCCATTTCTTCAGCCTGTTTGGATGAGATCTTATGACTGCCCTTGACGACTCGCGTGGTCCCCGAAATCGCATTGAAGCCAAGCATTGGCACAATTGCCGTGACAGCAAAACTCGGCAGACCAGCAGCACTTTCTAATTCGGGGAACAATACCGGATGGTCCTTGTGAACTCGCATAGGTTCGGCCCCGGGAAGCGAACAGACAGAGACGAATCCTCCCATGATCATTGTTTCCCCGAGGACGGCTTCGATGATGGGATAGACATGAGGATTCGCGTAAACGTCCGGCGAATTGAATGAACCATCGACATCGACGGTCACCAGGTATCGCTTGTTGCCCACCGTCAGTGCGTCGGCATGCCGCTGCTCTGCAAAGTAGCGCTGGTATCGGTTCAAGTATTCCTGATGCATTGTTTCGACCAGCTGATCGGAAAACGCATTTTCAATCAGCAGCGTTCCATATTCGTGATACAGCTTCACAGCCAGACGCCGACGAACCGAGCCCATGGCTCCATTATATTGTTCATTAGCAGACACACGGATGGTCGGAATCTGGCCCGGCATTTTCGCGTTCACACACGCATCGCGAAATTCAACGGCATCGCTGAGCGCCTGAGCAATGGCATCGTCCGTTGCCCCAAGCTTGACAGCCTGAGTGAGATGATCGATCGCTCCGTCAAATTCCAGTCGCTCAAGCAGCCACTGACCGAAGTGAAAATGAAGAACACAGTTTTCCTGATACTGTTGCAACAGACGGGAAAACGTTGGCTTCGCATCATCGCGATTCGCAGACATCAAGAGCAAAGACGTTAGCTTTTGGACGGCTTCAACATCCGACGGACGACGCTCAACGAACTGCGCCATTGCTCGACAGGCATGGTCTTCACGCTTCCGAGATTCATAGTCGGCAACGATTTTAAACATGTCTTCACGCGATGACACACTCAGCAGATCCGCCAGCTTCAGCAGATCGTTCAGGCCATTGCGAATGATGCTGCCAATGGTGTCTCGGTACTCCTCATTTGGCGGAAGAAAACGCCGGTAACTAAGCACATAATTGATCACTCCGCCGCAGATTGAGCCCGGCAAACATTCTTGAAGCAAACTCGCGTCGGAATATCCATTCGCGACGAGTGCATCAATGTAACTACCCAACAGGATTCGCGATTCATTATGTTCAGGTAACAAGGCAGACGCAGGGTCCAGCAACATTTCACAAGGCGTCGAGCAGCCGCTGAAGAAATTGTGCAAAGAGGTGCCAGCTGGACCGGCAACAGCTTCTTCCCAGTCGTAGATAACGACGTCGTTGTTGTCCCGCACCGCTGCGTTCCCGGGACGAAAATCGCAATGGTTAATCGTCACAGGCAGCCGCGATGACAGCGCAATCAGTTCGGCCAGATTACCGGCGCGGGCTTTGAACAGTTCAAAATAGTACTGGCATCGATCAGCAGAAAAGAAGTCTTTGGCAGTCGCGGGGCCGGTGGCAGAGGTTCCTGAGAATTCGGGGTCAAGAAAATTCAGCAGCGAAGACAGAAGATCTGCCGTTTTTAACTTTGGCAGCAGGTTCAACATTGGCTGATTCGTTACTGCTTCCGCCTGAAGTTTTGCATACGTTAAGAGGATGCGTTGCTTTTGTTCGGAGCTTACGTCGCGTTCCAGATCGGTGCCGCCGTGATGTTCCAGCAGCAACAAGCCTCGTGTAACATCGACTGCGAGCGTGTGTGGCAGGACTTCAGGAAAACAGGAGTGGCTGCGTGTCTCCCGAATTCGCTACACCCAGCCGCCGGCGGCTGGCACAAGTCAGGACTGGCTGCTGCTGGCTTTGACCGATCTTCAATCAGCGATGCGATCCTACGTCGATGCGATCAGTGACCTGAGCGGTGCGGTGGCCGACTACAATACTCTGCTTGCCGAACTTCAGCAGGCTCAGGGAATGAGTGTTTACGAATGGCGTCAGCAGGGCGCGGCGTCGGCCGAGTTTCGCGCAGGACATTCAAGCCCCGGCTACACCGATTACAGATCCAGCCCGGGGAGCGTCAGCGGTCTGCTGGTTCCACCGGTAAAGAATCAGCTTGCGGATGATCTTTTTCATATTCCGCAGCAGGCCCCGCCGTCCACCGGTCATTCGTTCCTGACGACTCTGCGCATGGACGCTCCGGCTGGAAACTGATCGTCAATGAAAACGCTTGACGCTGATGACACGCCGCGCAGCGGCAAATGCGTTTGAACTGCCACCGAAAATTCGACCGAGAATCGCATGGTGACTCGGTCAACGCCGCGCGTCGTCCGTGACAGCGTTCTGTGATTGTAGTTTGAACAGCAATTTCGCTGGAAATGGCAACGCCCCGCACGGAATTGAAATCGTCTGCGAAACCGGTGCCACGGTACGGCAGGTGATTTTCAATAACAGACCTCCAGCTACGCCCAATTCTGCAGCTTTCCTGACGCAAAAACTCAGCACGGTTTTCAACGACGGCTATTGTTGTTCGTGATTTTGAAAACGATGCTGTAACTCCTGTTCGCGTTTCTCCAGATCCACTTTTTGCAACCTATTCAGGAACAGAGTCACCGTGCCGATCACAACGATGAGCAGCACAATTCCGAGAATGAACAGGGAACGCCGACTCAATTTTATTCCGAACACCTTTTCGCCGAGGATCAGGTCGTCCGCCGAGTTTGCACCGGACGACGAGGAGTCTGCGTAACTCAGATCTCCCGCCGCTTTTTGTGGGATGGTCGTCAGCGTGGCGAGATTTTTTGCAATTCGCAACCGCGTCTGGCACTGCACGCACCGCCCGGTTTTTCCGGCATGTTTCTCACTGAGCCGCAATTCCTTTCTGCAGTTCGGGCAGTCAAAAGCGCCGTTTTTTTTGACGCGAGAAACTTTGACCGTCGGAATCGCCTCGCCGACGGAGAGTAACGGAATTGAATCCAGCGATCGGCGTCTTGATCCGGTCGCAGCACTTTTAGATCTGGCGGTTGAGTCATTCCCACCACCCGACTTCAATGGTGATGTTTTGAGAGCGGTACTTGTTGAGGAATCGGAGTTGGTAGAAGCGGTTAGACCCGCAATCGCCGCGTCTGCAAACTCTATACAACTGGCAAAGCGGTCTTCGGGCTTTTTTTGCAAAGCTCTTGCGACGGCTGCAGCCGTCGCCTCAGGGACAGCCTTGCGAATTTCACTCAGGAGCGGGAGGACTCTTCGGGTCTGATTGACCATCGTCGCGGAAGGACTCTTTCCCAGCATCGGCGGCTGTCCAATGATCGCATTGTAGATGGTGATGGCGAGCGAGTACTGATCAGCGCGGCCGTCATAGTCTTTGCCGAGAACGATTTCCGGAGCCACAAAATTCGGAGTACCGACCACGAAACCGGCTGCCGTTTCGTCTGCAGCCTCTTCCGACGGGTCCCCATTCATGATCTTTGTGAGTCCAAAGTCTCCCAGAAATGCGTTGCCCGCATGGTCAAACATGATGTTTGCAGGCTTCACGTCGCGATGCACAACTTTCTCCTGATGCGCATAATCCAGCGCTTTCGCGACGGGTTGAACCCAGTCGCGGAGAGACTGAAGGTTCACGGGCCCCGGCTGTCCATTTCGACCAACCATTTTGTCGAGGAGGCATCCACCCGACAGGTATTGCATAACAACATAGGGAACATTCGAATGCAGCCCGATGTCCAAAATCCGAACAATGTGTGGATGCTGAAGCTGAACGAGAAGTCGACTTTCTCTTTTGAATCTCTCGCGAAGCCCGGGATCTTCAAGCTTTTGTTTCTTGGGAACTTTAACAACGACGTCTGTCTCCAGACGATGATCGAACGCCCGATAGACTATAGCCATGCTGCCCGCGCCGATGCGCGCGACGACTTTGAATCGCCCGTCTGCGAGCGATGCGCCGATCAGGAATTCCGGGTCAAGGAGACCTGATGCCATGGAGCCTTTTCCTGTAAGATCCAAACGATGGACGGGACACAATCGAAAACTATGCCTTGCAGATGTTAAATCAAGGTTAAGGGCTTCTGGCAAAGTGAGCCTCGCAGCCTCCATGTAGAATTTTCCTGAGCATTTTCAGTTTCATTGGGCGATGGGAACTCCAGACATGGCAATGGATTCGCCGGCAATCGGACTCTAAAAAGCCGCACGATGCTGACGTCGGCGGAATCATGGTTTTCATTCCATCTTCACGAATTCTTAACGGAAAGACACTAGTGGTAATGACTATCAATGGCCTTCGGAAGTCCTGTCATCTGGAACGAATTCATGAGTCTCTGCCGGTCTCTACTTCGTGAGATTATTATTCGACGGATTCGAACCAATCTGACTCCACCGAGGCTGCCCTCAAGCAATCCACGGACGCTCAGTCCAAGCAGTTCCGGGCTGCGTAACAGTTGCCTTTTCCTGCGGTCTCATGCTGTTCCACGCGCAGCAGGTATTATGATGATGCTGCTGTTCATTGTTGGCTGCGGAGGCGGAGGCGGAGGCGGTGAAGACTTCAGCAAGCCGCCTGACGCGGTTGCCGATCGCATGGCCAAAGCGCCCGAACCCGCAAAGCAGGAGCCAGCAAAGTCTGAGACTGCCGCAAAGCCGGACGTCACGAAAGAAGTCGCAGCGTCTTCCGACAAGAAGCCCGCTGACCCCACGCCGGAGGAGAAAACAGCCGCGGCGGCGAATGAGCCCACTCCATTGACGAGTCCTGCAAAGCCGGAGGCGGCTGGTGCAAAAAGTACGGTCGACGCGGAAGGCGGCAAACCCGTGCCGGCAGCGTCTCCGGCGACACCACCGGGAGGTTCCACAGAGGCGACTGCAGCGCAGACCAAAAAACCAGACGAAGAAGAGACGATGACCGCCAGCGGTCGGAGCGCAAAGGCTCTTGCTAAGAAAAAAGAGGACAACAGTAAGATGACGGTGACTGGAAACGCCGGTGGATTATTGGGCAGCCTAAAAGGAAACAAAGGAACGGCTGGCCCAAATAACCCCGCGCCGACCGCGGCCAACGCCGCGCCGGAGGTGCTTTCTCGTTTTGGTCGAATGGCTTTGTCACAACCTGACTGGCTGCGTCTGGTAACTCAACTTTCGCGCCGCTTCTATGTGGGAACAAGTGTGGATGGAACACGAATCCTGGCCTCTTCAGGCGAACGCAGTGGAGGCATTGTTCAAATCGAAACGATGCCTGAATTGCAGGGACGTTATGGAACACGTGAAGCACAGGACGAACTGCTGCAATCCGTCACTTCATTGCCGGGCCAAGTCAGCTGCGTTGAACTGACGGGCGATGGTTCAACGGCTTTGTTTGGCACGAAAGATGGCCGAGTTCTTGTCCGAATGATCTCGGGCAAGCACAATTGGGACCTGTACGCTCGCGACCTTTTTCTGTTCCAGGACGAGATTCGACCGTCCGCACGTCTGAGCGAAGTTGCCATTGTTTTGCTCCGAGCAATTCAGGGTGAGAAGCTGCTTTCGATTGATGCTCAGGGGCAATGTTCAATCTGGAAAACGGCCGATGTCATTCAGCCTGTACAGCCCATTGAAACGATTTCAACCAGCAACCTGGCTTCTCTGGCGTCAACGACCGTGACACCGTCACCGTTGGCGAAGTTCGAAGTCAAAGGGCTGCAGATCCTGAGCTTCTGCGAATCCGCTGACGGACAATGGCTGGCGGTGATTTCGTCCGACGAGACTGTCACGATTGTTGAAACAGCCAGCGGAACGGTGTTTGATCAGCTGACGGCTGAGCATTTTGCAGACACTCAGCCTGTCTGTGTGTCGTTCCTGCCTGAGCGACGGGAGATCCTGGCCGGCCTGGCGGATGGTCGGATCTTTCGCCGTGCGTTTGGAAAAGAAGGAGAGCCAGTTTCAGGACTGAATGACGCTGGCGAGCCCGTCGATTACGACGCCGTATTCATTCCCGACGTCAAGGATCGCCCGGATTCCATTACGGCCATCACGCCGATTCCCGGGACAAGTTTTGCATACGTTGGCAGCGTCACCGGGACACTGTCCCGTCTGGATGTTTCACAACGCCGGATGGAGTTGCTGCCTTCCAAACAGGAAGGAGCAATCATTGAACTGAAGCAATGTCCTTTCGGAACTCTGGCTATCGGTGAAGAACGACACGCTACGCTTTTTGATCAGCCGATCTCGCCGATCACTCTTCAATCACCTGCCGCTCGCACCTTGGCACTGCCAACGGATGAGGCTCTGAAAGAAACAGATTCCACGGACCCGGAAACAGCAGGGGCTCAACGACCACCAACGCGAACAGCGTCCCTTCTCGAACCTCCGATGGATCAGGAAATGGTTGGCATTCGGCCGCCAAAACCGGAGACCGCTCTATTGCATCATCAGCTCCGATCGGCAACCGATCCTGAGTATCGGCAGACCGTTCGACGGTCAATTCTTCAGTCTCAGGGAAAGGATGAGACGATTCTCGATCCGCCTGCTGAAGGTCTCCCACCGGCCGAAAAAACAGTGCCGGAACCGGTGTTGATTTCAGAGTACACGGCAGACTACCAGTTTTCCGGACAGGCGTGGCAGGACGTTCGCATGTCCTGCTCGCTGGACGGACGAATGGCCGTGTTGTCGCATCCCAGCCGTCCAGGAATATCCATCGTCGATATGCCAACCGGAGTGACTCTCCGACACTGGACAGCGGTGCCGAATTTTCGACAACTCGTGTTGAATGAGCAATTGGGACGTCTGATCCCCAGTGGTCCGGCGCCTGCGGAGCTGGTTGTCAGCACGGGAGCTTTGATGATTGATCCGCTTCGACGCTATCTCGTTTGTGCTATTTCCCCGGATGAAAAAACAACAATTCTGGGGCATTTTGGAACGGCCGGACTGGCTGCCAAAGCACTGACGAGGATTGACGATTCGTCCTCGTCACGTTCCGATGCTTTGGAAATGTTTGAATGCATGGTCACAGCCCTCGCGTACTCGTCCAATGGCGAATCGCTGTATGCCAGCTTTCGCAGCCGGAATCAATCGATTCTCCAAGAACTTGATCCAAAGTATCTCACTGTTCGAACAACGCTAATCACCGAATCATTGCCTGGCACTGTGCCTGACGATCTTACTGTGGCGCTGGACGGGACCTGTGGTGTCACCCTCATTCAGAGCACCGCGACAAACAAATCCCTGCTGACTTTCGGAACCCATGAGGATGGGCCTCAAATGCGGCTCTGGCGACGGACAAGCAAGGGGTGGCCAATGGAAAGGGTTCAGATTTTCCGCAACAAAGATCTGCTGCCCGATTCGGCAGTGTCCCAGCCCATAGTTTTTGTGAACCAGCAGGATTTAAAAGTCGCCATTATTACCACAGCAGGGCTTGCGATCCTGAACGTGAAGAAGGAAAAGCTCGAGAATCACCTGCCGATCCCGAATGTCGGCAGTCGACGACCCTCTACCTGCTTTTCTCCCGATGCGAGGTGGCTTCTGTCGGGTGACGCCGAAGGAAATATTTGGGTTCTGTCATTGAATAGTCCAGCGAAGAAGCCCCTGATGTTTCCGGCCCACGCGGGCCCAATCGCAGGTCTGGCGATTTCCGCGAATGGAAAGTTTCTTCTGACAGCCGGAGAAGACAAACGTATTCGGTCGTGGTCCATCGGCGAATATCTTTTGCAGTGAGTGTAATAAGAAAAGAAACTCCGCACGAAATTCACACATCGTTAATAAATGTTTTCAATCTGACACTCAGGTAGTCATGCGGTAGGGTCTAATCACGGCACCGGCAGATTTCTGCTTACCCGCAAAACCGTGGGCTAGTGCCCAATGGCACTCACTTTGTAATTATAGTAGCCATCACTCTCCGAGTGATGAATGCCACGGGCCGCATTTTTGCGGCCTGCCTCACTCGGAGAGTGAGGTCTACTTTGTCGAATCAACTGCCATTGGGCGCTAGCCTTCGTTTTTTTTCGAGGATACCGGACGCTAGCGCGTTCCGGCTAATTGGTAAAGTCGAAGTGGACGCAGCACTAGTGCTTCTGGCAGTCGCACGAATGTGCGATTTGGTGGACTTTCGTCGACGTTCCAAATCCTTCAGTCGGGATTTCACGTCGTGGCAGATTCTTCAAGTTCCTCAGTTGCTGGCGCGCCTGCTATGGACGGACGGGAACTGATCAAAACGATCGTCCTTGTGGATTCTCCGCAAATCACAAGGCCGGTTGCCGAGTTCTTGCGACAGGCTGACTGGACCGTTTATGAAGCCTCCAACTGCGGCGATGCCCGCGGCCTTATAGCGAGATTCAAGCCAGAATTTGTCATCATGGAATTGTTGTTGCCGCTTGAAACCGGTTTCGAGTTTTGTGCGTATCTCAAGAAGGGAAATTGTCGAATCGCGGTTATGATCTTTACAGAGGTGCAACTGGAGGAAGCTCGGAACATGGCCATGTGGGCCGGCGCTGATGCCTATTTGGCAAAGCCGACAGATCCCAATCGTCTTTTTCAACAAATCCTTGCGACAGTTCAGCGAGTCAGTTTTCGGATCCAGCAGGCCGAAACCGGATATGGCGGCAGCATTTCATTTCGATGTAAATGTGGTAAGCCGTTGAAAGTCGGCTTAAAAGCATGCGGGCCGTGCGGTGATCTGCCCTGGTTGTCAGCATTTGGCGAAATGCCCCGAATCTTTGTTGGATTCGGGGACAATGTATCGTTCGATGATTGAGGAACGTCGCGGCTTGCGTTCCAGTCAGACGGGTATCGACTGCGCGCATTGCCGCAAAACTGTGGATCCCCGAAAATGCCGTGTCCGCGATCACTATGAATGTCCGTACTGCAGAACGCCCCTCAGGCTTTCAGCGGATTTCTTTGCACAATGGCTGTTGTTTTTTGGTGATCAGTCGCAGGAGGCGCCCGTGACCGATTTCAATCCGCTGCGGTATGTTTACGTGCAATGCGAGCATTGTCGCAATCTACATCAGTACTTCCGGGATGCCGATAATCCTCAACCCTGCTCGTCCTGCGGTCAGCAGCATTCGCTGCCCTCGATTCGCGGCGTTCCGATTTCCCGCTCGGCGCTGGCGAGTACGGGACGACTGTTTGAATTTCGTCTGGCCGACGGAAAATCAAAACTATTCCTGCTTCCATCACGGCGCAAATGGATGGTCGGCAGTTCTCCGTCGTGCCCGATCACGCTGCAGAATCAGCCTTTGAAGCCGCAGCATTGTGCATTGAAGAATACGTTCGAAGGACCGTACATTTTTCCGGTTGATCCCGAGGGGCAAATCAGCGTGAATGGCAACGGCGTCGCAAGCCCGACTCTGCTCAAACCTGGCGACGAAATTCGACTCGGCGCCGTGTGTCTGTCGCTGCACGGAACGCCGGAACGTCAACTGCGAAAACATCTCTCCGGACTCTTAAACGATGTTGCAGAAAAACAGAAACTGGTCGGCGAACTGGAATTCGCCGAACCAGCCGCGAAGATGCTGCAGTACCACTGGGAACTCCAGCGTCTCAGGTGGATTGATTACCAGCGCACTCAGCAAAACACTCTCTCAAGTGAATCCAGCCTCATTCAGCAGATTGGTTCTCATGACCTGCAATAAACATCACTCTCTGAGATTAGGAATCATCTGTGCTCAATCGATCCGTCATTCTCACGGGAGTTCATCTCGCAGCGGTGTTCCTGTCAACCTGTTCGACTGTGCTTTCGGACGATGACGCCAGTTACTCAATCAAGCCGACTGCTCAACAATATGAAAACGCAACAAGATCGATGCTGGAGTGCGGATTCAACCCGGCGAAAGATCAGACTCTGCTCTTTGTTGGCCCGTCAGCGGTTGATGATTCAACTCTCAGCCAGATACCGGACCTTCCTTTCTCTTTCGGCCTGCACTTGAGCGGAAAAAAATCTCAAACAAAGGCCTGCAGGAACTCCGACGTCTTTCGAATCTCACAGTTCTGCACTTATGAATACTGGTGTGGACGGAGAAGCCGGCGGCGGATTCAGGATGATGACTGCCTTGGCAGAATTGACTTTGATGAATTCACCAGTGACGGACGCGGGGCTTCAGAATATCGCCGAGCTTCAAAAGCTCAGGATTTTGGATCTGCGGAAGACCAGCGTCAAAGGCCCAGGACTTGAACATCTGAAAAACCTAAAGCAACTTGCAACGATTGAACTCGATCTTAATATCGATCTTTTGCATTCGCTGCGTACCGCCGCGCTGCTGCATACTCTGCCTTACGCGGAAGCGGTTGATGGTCTGAGTGCCAAATCAGACGATGAAATCACCGTGATGAATCTCAACGGCTTCTATGGGATCGAAGTGACAGATGCTGCCATCCAGGAAGTCGCGCATTTGCCAGCCCTGGAAACGCTCAATCTCATCGGCTCCAACATCACTGACGCGGCCCTGGCTGACCTTGCAGACCTCAGAAGTCTTCACACTCTCAGTCTGGAAGAGACTCGCATCACTGACGCAGGCCTGTCAAAACTGGCCCAGATCAAAGGGCTGGCGTCGTTGTCGCTGGACGAAACGAAAATTACCGATGACGGGCTCAAGCATCTCGCCGCATGTTCGAACCTGACGCGCCTCGACCTAAATCGAACGGCCATCACGGATGAGGGAATTCGAACGCTTTCGAAATTCCATCAATTGACGACTTTGAATCTGGCATCGACGCCGGTGACGCTGGAAGACGTCGCAGAAATTGCACAATTGCGACAACTACAGACCCTTGGATTGAACGGCAGCAAGGTTACCGATCGCAGTTTGAAGCAAATCGCCAATCTCACGAACCTGACATCGCTCGACTTGATCCTTTGCCATGTCACCGACGCAGGCCTGAAGGAACTTCATACACTCCACAATCTTGAAACCTTGCATCTCAATCGCACCCTGATCACGGATGTCGGCCTAAGAGAAATTATCGCCCTCCGGAATTTGACCACCCTGAGCCTGAATGCAACCCAAATCACGGATGTCGGACTTCAGGAACTTTGTGTCCTGAACAAACTCACGACGCTGACACTGTTTGGGACTCCCGTCACTGGTGATGGCATAAAGTCACTGCTCGCAGCGCTTCCACACTGCGAGATTTTTTATTAGGTCGAAGTCCGGTGCTGGCTCCAGGGCACCAGCAGGGACTTGCCACCGACCCGACAAACGCAAGGGCTCACAACAGTCCTGGGAACTCGCTCGTGCGTACAGGGGATCTTCGCGGGGCAGAACAGTGCTGTCGAGCTGCTGTGCAACTGGCAAAGTTAGATGGAGCGAATGAAAACCTGGCCCTCGTTCTTCAGATGCAGAAGCCAGCTCAAGGAAAGTAACGGCCCTTATTTGTCAATGGGCCGCACTTCCCAGATACAAAGTCGGCCTCTGGGACTGGTCCACAGTTTCCTTAAATCGTTGTTTGGATGGAGCGTCAGCGGCATTTCCGTAAGCTCAATAATGTGCGTTGCATGACTGCCGCGGAGAAACTGATGGAATTCCTCCTCACGATCAGTGGTCTGAAGTCTGCTGATAACGTTTGCCCGGTACGCTGCCTGGTCTTCGCTGGCCAGCACAGGGTCCAAGGCCGCGCCAGCGGGAACGTAGTCAAGATAGGTGCGGCGTCCTCCGATCCCGGACCACAGCGCGTAATTGGGATGAAGCAGCCCCGTTAGAATTACCGCGTCGTTCGGCAATGACGTGCGCACGAAATTCAGCGTCGCTGCATCGTCATTGTCAAAGATCATGGACTCACGGAAGTTTTTTCGTTCGATGGGACTTGCAGCTCGATTCATCTGCAGCAGGACAAAGACGACCGCGAGGCACGTCACAGCCCGCGGTGCAACTCGTTCGTGGATGGAAAGCCGTTTCAGGAGCGTTCTGAAAACACTGGTTACCCCCACGGCAACCCAGGGCAGCAGAAACCAGCCAAGCTGGAACGGAATCTGTCCACCGACAGAATAGCTGTCATAGCCGGAACGAATGAAACATGTGGCAAAAAGTGTGCTCAGCAATAGCAGCGGAGGAATCACTGCGCCCCATTTCATTGCCGGGCTTCTGGCGCATATCCACATTCCCACAAGGACGGCAAGACTCTGAAGCGCACCAACGATGTTCAGAATGCAAAACATCAGAATGCAGGAGCAGGTCCAGGCAACCTCTGATCCACTCGACATTTCTGCAAGCAGGCTCCTCAGACTGGCAGCACCCGGCCAGGCATTATAGAACTGAGCTGAATCCAGAACATTGTTGAAACCAATTCCAACAGACTGACTCTGAGCCAGATAGATGGGCAGCCGCATCTCGAGCATCTGCAGGACAATCAACAACAATCCCGCGCCGATGGGCACCAATAATTGCCATCGTCGATTGTTCCACGCATGAATTGCAAGCAATCCAAAGACGGTTGGAGCAAGGACAAGGAAACAATGAACACGGAATTTTAAGGTGAATGCTGTCAAGGCAGCCGCCAGTATCGTGTGTCGAAATCCTGCTCCGAACAACTCTGAATTTCGCAGTGCCGTCAGAAGGCTGAGAATCGCCGCAATTCCCGGCACAAGACCGTAAAACATCTGAGGGCTCGTGAGCAGAGTCGGCTCAACAGTGCTTGTCGCCTGCGGAAACCAGCTGAAATAGAAGAATTCCTGAGCAGAATTCATCGGCTCCATCGGAATCGCCGCGACAAAGATCATCCCTGCCGCAATGCAACCTGCCGCGTCGCCTCCCAGAATGCGAGCGATACAAAATGCGAGCAGGACATGCAAAATGACAATCGCTGAATAGATCACGGTCAGATTCAGTCGCAGCAAGTCAGATTGGCCACTGATTGTGCCGGAAATTGCGAGCGTCAAGTGTGGAAAATGATGATAGGCGCGTTCCGGGACTCCAGCTCGACACGGATGCTGTTGTGGAGGATTGTTTCGCTGAAGTTCGTAGGCAATGCTGGCGAAAAACGTCTGATCCCCATTTAGAACGAAACGACTGGCGCGGCCTGCGTCCAGCTTTTCAACCGGTCGCTGATAACGAGCTGTGACAAGCAATGATCCCAGAATAAGGGCGATCAGCAGCCACGGAATCCGGGACCAGGTCGGAAGACATTCTCGATGGTGTCTCCATTTGCGCCCTGCCAAAACGAGTTGCACAACGGCAAGAAGCAAACAGACAGCGATGAAAATTGGCCAGAGAATTTGCAGCGATTGAACCCAGTATGAAAGCGTACATATCAGGCAATTCACTGCTGTGACTATTGTAAGACTTCCGCAAGCTGCCAGTGTGGATGCCTCAATGGCATCTGCGCATCCCGGTCTGACGAACCGATAGACCAGAAGGCCAGCAGGTCCCCACAAGACCCCGAGCAGCACAAGGCCATTTACAATATCCGCGAATGTCCAGACATTAGCCAGACAAACGTAGGTTACCAAAAGAATGCCACAAAGGCTGCTGAAGATCGCAGTGGAATAATCGTGACCAGACTCGGAATCAGACCTCGATAGCATAGGATCACACATTCGGTGTATCGTTCAGGGCTGAACGTGATCGAAGGAACCAGTCTCTGCGAGACCAGACGACAAGTGCCAGCAGAATCACCGATGCACAGACGAGCATCTTGAATCCGCGAGCAAAGGCAACCGGGACGTATTTCATCTCAATCGTATGCTCACCCGCGCTGAGCACCACGCCGCGCAGGGCGTAATTGACACACATCAATGGGTGGGGTTTGCCATCCACTGTTGCCTGCCAGTCAGAGCTATATCTGTCGCCGACAACAACCAGCCCTGGCGTTTCCATTTTCGCAACCAATGAAAGCCTCTGAGGATCTTCGTCGATTACGTTCGCGGTGCCAATGCAGCTGTCAGGAAGCTTTGTCGAAAGAGATGTCAGGTAGGCCTGCGACGACGGATCGAAATTCCAGGAGATCATCGATTCCAGAACTCCATTCTCCGAGGAAACAATCTTGACGGTCCTGGGAATCCAAGCCCTTGGCATGGCCTGCGAATTGACGAAGACTGTGTAGCCTTCATCCTGCAATGCGAGATTCGGTAACTCCACCGATTGCTGAAAAATGATATATCGCAGTCCCAGCATATTCAGCACAGGGTGCAGACTGAAGGCGTCTTCTGCAGTCGCAGGCTCCTTAAACTCGGGGACGTACCACATCGTTCGGGCATACTCAACGGTGGAAGTCCGTCGCCGATCAAACGACAGTGACAGCAGCTGAATGTAAGGGAAGGGGTCGACACCGTCATAACCACGAATGTCCGGAAGCTGGTGAGATTCAAGCAGCTTTGGTGGAAGGCATTCTACTCCCAGAACTCTCCCCGGTGGAGAGTTCTGTATGAACTCCAGTGCTGGCAATCGAGGATAGTACAGCATTGGATCAGGTTGTGGATGCAGGTTCCATACATGCGACAACGATTCGAGGACCATTAGTACTGCGAGAGTTAATGGAAGTCCTGATTGCTGGCCGGTACGAAACAGGACACCCGCACAGAGACCCAACGCTGCCGTCAACCAGCCAAACTGATACCAGTATGGAGCAAGAAACGCCGACTTGATGTCTGCGAACGACAGCCCGGGCTGGCCTGCAGGGATTAGTCTCCTGAGTTCGCCCGGCCAAAACAGTATTCCAGCGATGCATAGACCCAGGCAGCCAAGCGACAGACAAACGCCAACATGGAACGGCCAGCGTCTGCTGGACGTCGAGACCTGAAGTTGCTCGAGACCGATAACGGCGAGCATAAGAATCGACCAGGCTGTCGCAAAGACCAGCCGACTGGCTGACAGCAATTTTAGTCCGGGGAGTCGCCAAATACTTACGAATCCCGGGATGTTCAGTTGCCAGCTCAGGCCAAATACTGAGATTGCGAAGAGGCAGAGCACCCAGGATCGGCGAGACCGGTCCAGCAAAGCCCATGGAATTGCGAAGATCACCGCGATGCAACCGGCATAGGCACCGGCTGAACTCTCAAGCCGAACGCCGCTTTCGTGCAGAAAGACGGTATCGTCCTTTTCCGTTCCGAACGCCTCAGGAAAAACAACGAGTGGGATCGCCGACCAGCCTATGGGAGGTCGCGATTCCTTTCCTTCGGCACGAGATGCCACTCGCATTCCCGACTTAACATAATCGATCGTTGGCAACCAGCCCGGGGCCGCCAGCAGGAAGCCAAGAGCCCAACCGAATCCTGTTGCGGCAGTGACACCAATCACGCTTCGTAGACTTCTTTCTGTAAACCACTTTCCAAAAACGTGCATGGCCCAGATCAGGCCGGTGCTGAGCAAAACGAGCGCGGCCATATCCACCGGTCCACTAATGAGCGTCAGTGCTGTCGAGATCGCTAAGCCAACGACCCGACCCGTACTGACTTTCTCCAGTATCGCGAGCGCTGCGAGAATCTGCCAGGGAAAGAAGACTACCGGATAGCTCAAATCGTAGCCTTGCCACAGGGTCAGGAAACCGGTCAGTGGGTAAATCACGCCGGCTGTGATTGCCGCAGTCGAGCCAAGTTCAAGTAGTTGTGACGCACATCTCCACGAACCGATCGCAGCGACCAGCGCCGTGGCCAATTGAATCCATGGCAAGACTCGCGGACTCGGCCAGAGAACATAGAGCAACTCAAATGGGGAGAAAATTGGAGCCCTTGCAAGTGGTGTCCCCGAAAAGCCATAAGGAGTCCAAAGCGGTATTCGTCCCGCACGATACTCGCTGGCCATGAACCATCGATGCGGCTCGCTTACCAGGACCAGGTCAGACCGACCAAAGTTCGGGAGCGGACGCTCTTTGAGGTCAGGGGGAAGATAAATTCCCGGTCTCGTGAGTATGTGAACCGGCAGAAGGACTCCGCTTCCCACAAATGATGACCAATAGAGCGAGAGCTGAATACAAATCGTTAACCCAGCAACAATCGAACAGTCTCGACGCCGGCGGTTGGGAACCGCGGCTGGGGCTGCCGCAGACTGAGAACTGTGAATGTTGGAAGATTGGCTCACGGAACAGTCTTTCATCAACTCCGGAAATAGACCACAGGAGACACGTCAGCGAACACCCCACGCGACCAGGTTGCCAGCCGGTAACGTCAAAGGAATATTGCCAAGGCGAACGGTCTTTAGCGTCCACAGGAGTGCGTTTTTCATAACAGAAGGAAATGGAAACAATCGAGTCCAATACGAAATAGGGTAGCTGTTATAGAGAGTCCTGACTTCGACAGAATGTAAGCCCGCTTCCTCCAGCAAACACCGAATACTTTGCGGTGTAAACAACTGCAGATGCTCAATGTCAAAAATTGGTGACCTGCGTCCCAGCAGACGGCACGAAAGAGATCTGCGATTGTGCCCCACAAGGCATAGAACGCCACCCGGTTTCAGCAATCGAACTGCCTCTCGACACAATTCCAACGGCTCTGAAACATGTTCGATGGTCTGGAAACACGTGACGGCAGAAAACTGCCCGGAAGAAAACAACCCCGATCGGAACATATCCTGCCTCAAGCACGCCCGAATATCTGGGTTCGCGGCCGCAATCGGCGCTGACGAAGGCTCAAGGCCAACGATGTCGGTGAACCCAAGGGACTTAAGTTCCCGACAGAACGCTCCATCGCCAGTACCAATATCCAATGCTCCTGTTCGATCGGGCAAACGATCGAAAACGGGACGAAGCGCCGCAGCGTAGGTGACTGCTGCGTAGTGAGCTTCCACCTGACTGTCGAATGCCGCAGCTTCGTAAGCAGTTGCCAATTCAAAAGCGTCTGGCACTGGGCTGGCAAAGACAACATCGCAGCACGAACATTGAAGGAGTCGGTGATGCTGATACTCGGGTAGTTTACGGGAGGCATACGCGAACTGGTCAAGGCGCGTAGGATCAAGTTTTGCCTCAGCGAACAAAGAGGCTGTCTGTTGATCGCCACACAACGGGCAGGAACGATCGACCAACGTCATGCACAATCTCCGGAAGGCTCAGGGAGTACGGCGATCGCTGTGTATCCCAGGCAATCGTTTCCGCCACGCGATTTCAGCGAAAGCTGGCCAAGTACAGAAGTCACCAGAAAAAGCGGAATGAGCAAACATCCAGTGAAACGGGCGAGTAGCCGGACGCTGCCAGAATCCCAAGTGCCCAGGAGGAGCATCAGAATTAAAGCCATGACTTTGTAACAGGCTACGGTCAACTCGTTTCCACGTGCATAAACGACAGGTGGAGTGAAGCCGGCATCCGTCAGTAATGATTGCAGACCACTCGGTGTAAATCGCCAATAGTCGTAAGGAATGTAATGCCACCGAGCTGCGAACGGCACGGTTAGGATCAGTGTTCCGCCTGGCTGCAAAACACGCCTGGCTTCGGCAAGGAACTGTTCAGGATGTTCAACGTGCTCGAGCGTTTCTGTTGCCAATACAGTGGAGATACTGCAAGACTCGACGGGCCACGTTTCGCCTGTGAAATAAGTTGTATTCAGCACTGTGTACCCAAAGTTGGCCTGGGCGTCAGTCGTGTCGATTCCAAGATACGTCACGGTCTTCGGAAGCAGCACTCGATATGGCTGCGCTCCGCATCCCACATCGAGCAACGAACCGCGGCAATGAGACAGGAGCGACTGCAAGTCGTTCCAAATCGATGCCGCTTGCAGGTCAAAAAATCGTCTCAGGGCAGCACGCGATCGATCCCAGGAATTGGTTTCCCTGCGAAACACAGGTGGACGCCATAGTTCGCTTGAGCGAAGGGCCATATTGTCGCGGTTTGGCAGCATGGGGAGCGTCATCGAGCGGCCCCCGAATCGCCTTCATCGACAGCATCACGAATTTCCCCGTATCGAACCACACTTCGTCGAATATACAACGGACGACGTTTGACCTCCTCGAAGATTTTTGCCAGATACTCGCCAAGGATTGCGGTTGCGAAGATCGACAGAGAGCCGAAAAACATGATTGCCAAAAGGACTGTTGTGATCCCTTGAGGCACCCATTCAGGTCGAAAGACTCTTAGCAAAACCTGAACCAGTGCTAATCCAAGCGTGATCAGCAATAACCCGCCGCCAAGGAAGCTCAAAATATTGAGCGGCGTATTGCTGAAGCTAAGAATGCCTTTCTTCGCCCAGCCGAGATTTCGCATCAGGTTATTAGTGCTGCGACCGAACATCCTTTCGGGGCGATGATAATCGACTCCAATTTGTCGAAACCCCGCGAACGCTCTCAAACCTCGCAGGAAAAGATCTCGCTCAGGAAACTGAATCAGCGATTGCACCACCTTGCGGTCCATCAAAGAAAAGTCACCCGCATCATGTGGCACTCGGACGTAAGAAAAGAAATCGAACACGCGATAGAATGCTTTGTAAGCGAACTGCATGAAAAGCGTGGCTTCGCGTTTGACGCGACGTCCATAGACAACATCGAAGCCTTCACGCCATTTGCTAACAAATTGCTGGATCAGTTCCGGTGGATCCTGAAGATCTCCGTCAAGGAGGACGCAGGAGTTCTTGCTTGCAATCCTCAGACCGCTCATGAAAGCCGCTTGAGATCCAAAATTTCGGGAATGAGATATTCCGATGACTCGTGGATCGTCCTGCGAAAGTCGTCGAATGGTCTCTTCTGAGTCGTCCGGGCTGCAGTCGTTCACGAAGATGATTTCGTGGTCCACATTCAACTTATGGAACGTGCTCTTGAGGCGACTGTACATGATCGGAATGGCCTGACCGTCCTTGTAGCAGGCAATGATTGCAGTCACGCTGCGACGGGTATCCAGCTGAAACTTTTTCGAAGAATTTTCATACGCTGTTAGATCTGAAAGCGTCCTCATCCATGCTGCGGTTTGCTGAAGCCCGTCTTCCAGAGATATCGTGGCCGTCCAGTTTAGTGAATCGCGAGCCCTGTCTGTCCGAGCATACCAGTCGGAAACGTCCCACTGCCGATTTGCCATCGTGAAGCGAGGCTCGTCCGGTACTTCGAAAATCTTTTGGGCAAGTGCCGCGATATCTGCCATCGTGACCTTACGACCAGTACCAATATTGAAGGATTTTCCGTAGTCATCTTCTTTGAGTTGCAAGGCCGCCTGCACAAAAGATCGAGTCACATCATCGACATAGACAAAGTCTCGAGAAATATCCGGTCGCACGAGCTCTGGAAGTGACTTCTGAAGCCCGTGTCTGACAAGGTTTGGAATCAGTCGCGAAGAGTCTTCCAGCGGACCGTATACGGAATACAAACGAAGATTTGCACAGGGCAACTTCAGATGACGTCCGTAATAAAAAATCAGGTTTGCCGCCGCAACTTTGGAGACGGCGTAGTGCGAATTCGGCTCAAAATGCGACTGTTCATCAGGGGCCGTGCAATTGTCGCCATACTCTGACGAACTACCAGCATGGATGTAGGAGGAAACAGACCGCTGACGAAGGCGGTCAAGAAGCCGTGTTAGAAAGTTAAAATTGGTTCGGTAGATGAGTTCGCCATCGGTTTCAAATGAGTATGCCCCAAAGGCAACACAATTGAAAACGGTTCGAGGGTTGACTCGCTGCAGCAAGTTGTCCAGATTTGAATCGATCAGGAGGTCAACGACGTGCAGATTTTCTGCTGGGACTGAATCAAGTCGCCACGCTGGCAGCCGACTCGCAGTGCCATGCACGTCTTTGCGAACACAGAGCAGCTTCAACATCAAATTCGCGCCAACAAAACCACTGGCTCCCAGAACCAGAATCGGTCCGTCAAGTCGCCGAATTTCCGCAGCCAGATCTTCTGAGAACGCGACTTCAGTCTCCGCTCCTGATGAATTGCTCATATCGGGCATCCGCCATGGAACCCAGCGATCAAGCTGGCGGCATCAAGGCCGCATTCTTGGCGATGGAACTTCTGTGAGCCGTAACGACCCGACGGATAGCCAAGGGCCGTGACATGCCGAAAGTTTGGTGGAATAATTTGTGATTGAAGGAGTTTCATCGCAATCGCATGCCCCGCAGATCCCTGAGCGACGTGCTCTTCCGCAACAACTAATCGCTGCGAATAGGCGAGGTCGTTTCGAAGTTCATCAGGAAATACCGGCAGTGGAAGCTGACTCAGACACCACAAATTCGGACATTCAGCCTCAGGCAAGTTCAGGCAAGCTCCCCAGACAGATCCCGCAAGCGGGCCGACGACAATCAGAGTTCCCGCAGTTCCTGCAACAAGTTTACGCCAAGGTGAAAATCCTGGTGGTGAGCAGGATGAAGGCTGTTCACCTAACCCCAATCGCAGATAACTCGGTCTGTCGGAGTCAAACAATTGCGGGATCAAGTCCGTCAGATCATTGTCGAAAGACGGAATGAAGACTTCCATGTCGGACAATGTCAGCAGGACACCGTAATCCTCCAATGCGTGGTGAGTGCTTCCCATCACACCGTACCCATATCCGCCACCATTTCCGACGAGCACAACCGGCAAACGGTGCAGGCAAATGTCGTTGCGAATTTGCTCGAAAGGTCTTGCAAAAACAAACGGAGCGATGCTGTAAACCCACGGACGCAATCCTTGACGAGCCAAGCCAGCCGCAACGGAGATCATGTTCTGTTCAGCAACTCCGGCATTGATAAATCGAGCCCCCATCACCTCCTGCAGTGGTTCGAGCGCGCGATAGCCAAGATCGCCGGTCAGAAAGACAAAATCCTCGCGCGATTGCTGTCGCAGAAGGCCGTCACAAAATGCCTGCCTCATGGGTCACCTAGCTCCTGAAGGGCCAAGGCGTATTGCTCGGCATTCATCGGAAGATAGTGCCACTCCATCCGATTCTCCATGAACGAAACACCGCAGCCTTTGATCGTCTTTGCGACGATCATTAGCGGTCCGTGAACGGGACGAGTCTGCATTACCTCCACCAATGATTCGTTATCGTGTCCGTTGACTTCCAGCGTCGTTAGACCAAAAGCGCGAAACCGTTGATGCAACGGCGACAAATCCGCCACTTCTTTCGTCGTGCCAAAACCCTGCAGCCCGTTTTCGTCGATGATAATGGTCAAATTGTTAAGGTCCCTGTGCCGGGCGAAAATTAACGATTCCCACGAAGATCCCTCGTTCCATTCGCCATCGGACGTCAAACACAGAACCCGTCCACCTTCATGTTTCAGTCGTCGTCCCAGAGCCAGCCCTGCTGCAAGTCCAACACCATGCCCCAGACTTCCCGTGGCGAACGGGATGTCATCAATTCCTCTGGCAGGCGGGTGTCCGCTAAGCAAAGTCCCGTCCCGATGAAACTGCGTAAGTTCTTCGTCCGAAAGCCGCCCCGCCGACCACAAAGTCACGTAGAGCGCTCCTGCGGCATGGCCCTTCGACAAGACGAACTGATCTTCAGAACTCAAAATATCATGATGAGCTGCCAGAAGAATATCGAGACATGACAGGTTGCCGCCAATATGCCCAACCCCGCTTTCAAAATGCATCTGCAACAGACGTCTTCGGACCGCAATCGCGCGACGACTGCTGATCGAACGACACTCCTTAATCAAGGATGGGACCACGGCAAAACACCTTGTAGTCAGTTGTAAAGATAGTGATTGGTAAAGATCAAAATAAGCAGTCGATTGGGTTACCGCATCACCACAACTTCGTCACCAGCACCTTCAGGACGATGCTCTTGTTATTAAAGTCCAGAAACGTCGGAACCTCATTTCTGAACACAGAGTGGTAACCCTGCGTAACGCGTTGAGCGAGCTTGAGAAGTCTGGCAATGTGCTCGCCAGGATAAAGCATCGCGATTCATCCGATTCACTCCCCACGATTATTGATCCTTCTCGACATTGATCGTCTGTAGGGAGGATCCAAAAGAATTGTGAAGAATTCCTTAATGAATGCAGACTACCGCTAAAAAAACCGAGAGTTCAAAAGATCGTTCCACAAATTGCGACACCAAGTCTCTCACCCGAGCTCGGCAGCAAGCGGCTTGTTGATTCAATGGGTTTTCAGAACCCGAAACGTCAGTGAGGGATGGTATTGCCTGCGTTTTTTGCCCCACATCCCTCGCTGACGCGTCGGGTTACTATTAAATCAACAACCCGCAAGTTTAGGGCGAGTTTTGATGGTCAATCGGAAAGTTCAATGCTCGATTCGGTCATGATTGACGGCAAATTGCCCATTCCTCACCGTGCGAGAGACATGATTACAATGTCTTTCGAAACAATGGGGATCGACAGATCCGCAATCGGTTGAGCCAGAATTGCAGCATGACCCACAGCGTCAGCAATCCATACCGCGTACTTCGCCAGAAATTGATGCTGGAAGCTTCTGCGAAGTACCGCACAGGGACCGGGATGTCACCCAGTCGAAATCCGAAGTACACGGCCTGAGCCAGAAACTGAGTATCGAAAACGAAATCGTCCGAGTTCTCCCGCCAGGGCACTGTTTCAAGCACTTCCCGACGATACGCCCGAAAGCCACTGTGGAAATCGCCAAGATTCTGACCGAGCGCCACATTTTCAAAGATCGTCAGGCAACGATTGGCGACGTACTTCCACGCAGGCATCCCGCCCGCCAAAGCTTCTTTCCGAGTTCGGATGCGGGAACCCAAAATGACGTCACAGTTACCCAGTCGAATCAATTCTGCGGCAATGGGAATCACGCGGCTGTCATACTGATAGTCAGGATGAATCATAACCACAATGTCGGCTCCCCGCTCCAACGCAGCCGTATAGCAGGTCTTCTGGTTGCCGCCGTAACCGGTGTTTCGCTCATGTGCAATGACAGTCAATCCCAGGGATCGAGCCACTTCCACAGTTCGATCACGGCTGCAATCATCCACCAGAATGATTTCATCAACGGTGCCGGGCGGGATGTCTTTGAGCGTACGCTCAAGAGTCGACTCCGCATTGTAGGCGGGCATCACCGCAATAATTCGTGGTTTTTCCATGTTCGAAGTTGAATCCGATCGTTCATTTGGGACAGTTTTGAAATCAGGTTAAAAAAACATTCCCCCTCCGGCTTTATGCCCAATGGTGGACTTAAGGCGAGCGGGGGATGTTAATCCGCTGATTTGTTGCGAACAATTGTGAAGTTTTCCTTAATCGACTCGGACGTTTCATTTGCCCCGCGGATTTCTCTGAATCGTGAAATGCCCGCGGAGTCCGTTTGCAGGGAAACTTTCCCTCGGAATAGAACATGCTAGACGACCTTGAATGCGAATAATCGTAGCGGAAGCCGCCCAAGCTTTCGGAAGCTCACTTATTAAGCAGAAAACCGAAGCGATTGGCGCGTTCCGCTACAAAATGAGCCGAGCCGTGTGTTTCCCCAGATCTTCGGCTCGGCAGGAGCCTCGCCCTCCCGAGGAGCTCAGCACGTCTTCACAAATCATTCTGTTGTTCCCAAAGTTGACCGCAATTGAAGCAGGTGATCACTGAGCCGACAGGAAACCAGAATTCTGCAGACCGCAGCGGTTGTCTTCACAGATTCTTAAAGAGTCGGGTGACACTCTTCATCATAAATTTGTTTGTTCTTCGTCTGGCGACAGAGAATTAGGCGACAGAGCTTTATCGGTGTTGGTTTTCTGAAGCCGGGGGGGTCGCAATGGTGTCAGACTCGTCAGACACGGAAAACGTTGAATTGCCCGGCCACGGGTTGATTCAGACTGTGGTCATTGTCGACTCGCCACAAATAACAAAGCCTGTCGCGCAGTTTCTTCGCCAAGTTGGCTGGACTGTCTACGAAGCCTCCAATTGCGGACAGGCCCGCGGGTTGATCAGCCGCTATAAGCCTGAGTTTGTGATTATGGAACTGCTGCTTCCGCTTGAGACAGGTTTTGAATTCTGCGCCTATTTAAAGAAGATGGATTGTAAAATTCCCGTCATGATTTTTTCGGAGGTATGGCTTGAGGAAGCACGAAATCTTGCGATGTGGGCGGGAGCCGATGCATTCCTGACAAAACCTACAGATCCAAATCGCCTTTATCAGCAAATTCTCGCGGCCGCTCAAAGAGTGAGCTATCGAGTTCGTGCCGCCGAAACAGGAATGAGCGGCAGTATCACTTTCCGATGCAAATGCGGAAAATCTCTCCGCGTTGGTTCTCAACATGCCGGAAGGGGGATCGTGTGTCCTGGGTGTCAGCACCTTGCAAAATGCCCTGACTCACTTCTGGATTCGGCAACTCTTTTTCGTTCGCTGATGGAAGAGCGACTTGGAGTGCGGACGAATCATACAGGGATCGTTTGCTCAAACTGTCAGATGACGGTCGATCCGAGGCAGTGTCGCGTTAAAGATCACTATGAATGCCTCCACTGTGGTGTGAGGCTCAAGGTCGCAGCAGATTTTTTGGAACAGTGGCAGTTGTTTTTCGACGACCAGTCGGCGGCACCGCCTGTTACCGACTTCAATCCGCTCCGATATGTATTTGTGCAGTGTGACGAATGTCGCAACCTCCACAGGTATTTTCGAGATGCTGATAATCCGCAGCCCTGTCCTTCCTGCGGTCATCAGCATTCACTTCCGTCAATTCGAGGCATTCCCATTTCCCGCGCGGCTCTCGCAAGTACCGGAAGACTGTTTGAGTTTCGGCTGTTGGACGGAAAGAGTAAGTTGTTTCTTCTTCCGTCACGAAGAAAATGGATGGTCGGAAGTGCAGCGGACTGTCCGATCACATTGCGAAATCAACCGTTGCTGCCGAAGCATTGCATACTCCGAAACACGATCGAAGGTCCAGTCATTATACCGGCTGTCAGGGAGGCTCGTATCCGTGTCAACAATCGTCCGGTGACCGAGCAGACGCTATTGCAGCCGGGGGACGAGGTTCATCTTGGAGAAGTGCCGCTGGTTCTTCAAGGCACGCCGATCAAACAACTGAACCGACGTCTGGCTGGCGTCATGAACGAAGTGACGGACCGCCAAAGATCGGTCGGCGAACTCGAGATGGCTGAACCAGCGGCCAAAATTCTGCAATATCACTGGGAGCTTCAACGCGTCAATTGGATTGATTATCTTCGCCAACAAAACCAGGGACTCTCAAGCGAATCGAGTCTGATTCAACCGATTGATGCCGAGGGGCTGCAGTAGCTCCATCGTCCCGAGTATTTTTTAGACACGAACATCACGTAGAGGCTCTAACAAAACCGGGACAAGCACCCTCCCATGATCTTGATTTGGTGCATTCTCTGCGTTATCTGGGAGCCAGTCCCGGTTTTGTCAGGGGTTCTTAGTGAAAGCAGGACACATCAGTGCTCAATCGTATTTCGATTCTTGCCGGAATTCGCATCGCAGCGATCTTAGCATTCGTTTCCTCGGCCGCGATTTCCGACGAAAATGACTCCTTTTCAACACTCGTTACGATTGAGCAATACGCGCATGCGGCGAGGTCAATGGCGGAGTGCGGATTTCGTCCATCGAAAGACGACATGGTTCTGTTCGTATCGTCTGCAGAAACTGACGATTCTGCGCTAAAGTCGTTGCCTGACCTTCCCTTCGCTTTTGGTCTCCATCTCAGCGGCAAACAAATCTCCAACAAAGGCCTGCAGGAACTCGGACGTCTCTCCAATCTCACAGTTCTGCGCCTCGTGAACACCGGCATTGACGCGGAGATTGTAAACGGATTCGAACAATTGAAGGCTCTGTCTGATTTAACGGTGATGAATTCTCCAGTGACCGATGCTGGACTGCGGCATCTGTCATCTTTGCAGAATCTCCGAACGCTGGAATTGCGGCAGACGAATGTCAAAGGACCCGGCCTGGAATCTCTGAAGAACCTGCGGCAGCTCACGACGATCGACATCGATCTCAATCCGGACTATTTGCATTCTTTGCGCGTCGCGGAGTTGCTCCATACTCTGCCATACGCTGAAGCAGCCGATGGTCAGACTGCCAAATCAGATCACGAAATCATCTTTATGAATCTCAGTGGCTTCTACGGGATCGAAGTTACAGATGCTGCCATCAGAGAAGTCTCCCATTTGCAAAACCTTGAGACGCTGAATCTCATCGGCTCAAATATCACCGACGCCGGACTTGCAGGCCTTGCTGAACTCAGAAATCTCAGCACGCTCAGTCTGGAACAAACTCACGTCACGGACGCGGGGCTCCCAATGCTGGCCGACGTCAGGGGGCTGGTATCATTATCGCTGGATGCAACGAAGATCACCGATGAGGGGCTTCAGCATCTTGCCGCATGTTCGAATCTTGAACGGCTGGACCTGAATCGAACGGCAGTCACCGATGCAGGAATCGCAACGCTTTCGAACTTCCAACAATTGACATCGCTCAATCTGGCATCGACGAAAGTGTCGCTGGAGGACGTTGGCGAATTGGCACAATTACAACGGCTGACCACTCTGGGTCTTAAAGGCAGCAAGGTCACCGATCGTGGCGTGACGCAAATCGCCCGTCTTAAGAACCTGACATCGCTGGATTTGATCCTCTGCCAGATTACGGACTCGTGCATGAAAGATGTCGGTAAACTCACCAGGCTTGAGACTTTGCACCTCAACCGCACATTGATCACGGATGCGGGCCTAAAGGGCATCATCGCACTCAAGAATCTGACGACACTCAGTTTGAGCGCGACTCAAATTACCGATACCGGACTTCAAAGCCTTCACTCCATGACGAATCTAAAAACGCTTGTGTTGTTTGGTTCTGCCGTTACAGACGACGCCGTTCAGAAACTGCAAGCGGCCTTGCCAGAATGCAAAATTCTGTATTGAAGGCTTTGGCGTTCTGATCCTCCGCAACCCGCTATCCCACACACACTTTTTTTACGTTCCTGCGATTATGAGTAGATCAAGAAAGAAGACCAATTCAGTTGCCAGCTTGACGATGCCGGCCGCTATCGACTCTTCCGGTCATCCACAGGTTCGTGCTGATTGGAGAATTGATGCGGCGATTTGTGCGGCGCTGGTCCTGATCACGCTTATTCCATACGCTCAGACGTTCAAGTTCGACTTTGTCAATTTCGACGACCCGGCCTATGTCAGCGAACATTCGCTTGTCAAGAATGGAATGAGTTGGAAATCCGTCTGGGATGCAACCATTGGCTTCCATCAGGCAAATTGGCATCCGCTTGTCTGGTACTCCTATATGTTAGAGGTTGAAGCCTTTGGGATGGATCCGGGAGTGATGCATACGACCAACGTCGTGTTGCACATCATGAATAGTCTGCTGCTGTACTGGTGGCTTCGACTGGCCACGCGTGATTTCTATCGCAGCTTTTTGGCGGCACTTCTATTTGCAATTCACCCGGCTCACGTGGAATCCGTCGCCTGGATTACCGAACGCAAAGATGTCCTAAGCACGCTCTTCCTGTTCCTGACTCTTGTCTGCTACACGAAGTATGCTCAGAGCGGTCGCAAGGTCTGGTACGCCGCTTCTCTTGTGGCATTTTCCGTTGGGCTCACGGCGAAGGCGATGCTGGTCACGGTGCCAGCCTTGCTGCTGCTGATCGAAATCTGGCCGCTTCAGCGATTCAAATGGGATGGTTCCATTGCCTCGATGACTTCCATATTGAAGCAGCGAGCTCTTGCGATCATTCCGTTCGTTTTGCTTTCGGCCGTTGTTTGCGTCATCACCGTGGCCGCTCAGAAAAGGGGGGGTGCGATCAGTGGACTTACAATGCTTTCGATTGACCAGCGATTTGCGAACTCAGCGGTATCATATGCCCGATATTGCTTGATGACCGTCTGGCCGTCCGATCTTTCGATCTTCTATGCGATGCCGTCGGGCGGTTGGCATGGTGGCATTGTTGGCCTTGCCCTGGTGTTCCTTGTCGGAGTAACGATCTGGTGCCTGATGATTCGACAGACGCGACCTTCGGTCATCGTTGGCTGGCTTTGGTTCGTCGTGACGCTGCTGCCGGTGATTGGCCTGGTTCAGGTGGGTATCCAGTCAATGGCGGATCGATACACCTATGTTCCGATGGTTGGACTCTCACTGCTTTTGTTATGGAGTCTTCCCGACTACTTTTTTCGATTTGAGACGGCTCGCCTGGCAGCGATCGCACTACCCGTGGTGATCCTCACGGGGCTAACAGTACATCAGGTGAGCTACTGGGAAAACAGCATTGCACTGCTCTCTCATTCCCTTCAGGTTGCTCCCGATCAGAATTTCATTGCTTATCACAATCTGCCCCTCGCCTACAACAAGGCTGGGCAGTACGACAAATCGGTCGTGGTTTTGCAACAGGCGTTGCGAACTTTCAATACGGACACTGGGCTCTGGTTCAAACTCGGCAACGCCATGCGAGGCTTGGGCCAGGATGCAGACGCGATCGAGTGTTACCGTCGTGCCATAAAGCACGGCCCGAGGAACGACGAAGCCCATAACAATCTTGGCCTGTTGCTGAGCAGAACTGACAATTTGGAGGGAATTAAGTACATCCGCAAAGCAATTGAGCTGAATCCTGTGAACGCCCAAGCCCATAATAGCCTCGGAAATGCGCTTGTCCGTGCCGGAGAGCTGAATGCGGCCCGGGCAAGCTACGCTGAAGCGATCAAGCTTGCAGATCTCAAGGAGGCCAAGGACAACCTGCAATATGTTCATGAGTTGCTGGAAGAAGCTTCAGGACCATAGCCATTTTGGAGGTTCAACTCACTCTCTAAGCCGCAAGGCGCTAGCCGCGGGTTGTTGAATGGCCTACGTTTAACCCGACTCGAAGAGGAGGCGGCGCACGCGGCACCTCCTCTTCGAGTCGGGTTAAACGATTAAATCAATAGTCCGCGAGTGCCATTGGGCTCAAGGCTTCGGCAAAGCCTTTGCCGCTCCCCCCCCCCGCTCGGAAGAGATCTGGTTCTAGTGCTCTGTGCAGGGTCAGAAGATGTGTAGCTGAAGTCGTGAGACTTCAGAAAGCTCCGAACTCTCACGAGTCCGGCTACTTCTCAATCGATGCTTGACGGAGCACTAGCAATGTTCGTTTCCCGGCGACATCAGAATTCGCCCCCGCAGAAGCGCAAGCGAATCACCGTGACGTCACCAAATTCTTGCACGCAGCACTTTAAGCACGATGCTTTTGTTATTGAAGTCCAGAAAGGTGGGCACTCCGCTGCCGGGAGCGGGCTTCTCGCCGTGTGTCACTCGCTGTGCCGATTTCAGCAGTTTTGCAATATGTGCAACCGGGTACAGCATGGCGATTTCACTGACCGGGATGGCCGTCAACGGAATCGTGCCGTCGGCGTTTTCCGTTTGATCCCCGTCCGCTTCCGTTTCAGACTGAACATGCTGAGCCACGACGTCTTGCAGGAAATCATTGAAGTCTGCCACCCGGCCCCTGCGTGAATGCCCTTCTTCCACACGCAGATCGACGAGTCTCATGTTCAGGAGCACGATCGCAGCAGAAAGATTTTCGTTAATCGACTGGTTGAAATATCCCACGCAGCCGTAACCACTGTTCAACAAACACGCCACTGGCATATAGTCGCTGTCCGGCGAATTGCCACCACCAATCAGCGTGAGTATGTCCTCGCGAATCATAAATGTGTTCCTGCGACTTGGCTTCAAAATTGTAGTTTCTCCACAGCCGTATTCTTTCGGATCAGTATGAAGGATCCATTAATGGCTGTCGTGGGATGACTGCGATTGCGTCTTTCCAATGATCGAGGAGAAACCGCTTCGGACGAACTCAACCGTGGGCAATGAATTGAGTAAATTGGTCGTACGCAGTGCGTTAGTGGTAATCAAGGCTTTGGCGCATTCCGGAGAGCTTCTTGACACAGTCGATAGTTTTCCCGAAGCCGAGGTTCGTTTGGTGCCATGACCATGGCCTCTTTCAGAAGCTCCATTGCTCGCGGATAGTTCCCGACGGAAGCTTCGCAGTTTGCGAGGTTGGCTGTTGCCTCAAGGTTCCCGGGCGCGTGTTTCAGGGCCTCGGTAAACAATTGATGAGCCTCGGCCATATCAGTCTCTCGCACCGCATAACCAAGGTTGGTTAGTGCTCTAAAATCGTGGGGCGTCAGCCGAATGGCTTCTCGAAGGTTTGTAATCGCGCCCGGAAGGTCCCCCATGAAAAGCAAACTGCATCCAATGGTTGTGTAAACGGAGCCATTCTGCTGGTTTTCAGGAAATCGGAGAGCGAACTTTGCCTCCTGCAGAGCGTCTTCGTGGCGTTCTGCCACAAGCAGGGAAAGCGCCAGCATATCGTGTCCTCGATAACTGACCGGATCACATTCAATGCATCGAGTCCAGAGTGCGATACTGTCCTTCCAGAATAGCGTTTGTCGATACGCGACCGTCGTGAAAGCAAGTGCGATTACCAACACGCCAGCAGCCATTCGTCTCCCTGAAACCGGTGATCGAAGCGGCAGCAGTGAACCAATGACAATAAACAAGCCTATGTGAGGGAAGTACATATAGCGGTCTGCCCTCGCAGCGGATCCGAGTTGTACAAGCCCAAGTACTGGCACGAGCGTTCCCAGAAACCAAAGACTTCCTGCCAGTACACAAGGCCGACGACGGTTCGCTATCACCCAGGTACAGCCTGCCAGGAGGATCGCCCCACAGAACGCAGTCAAAGGCAATGAAATATTTGCCAGCGGATGTCGGTAAAACGGCTGAAGTCCAATAGGAACGAATGTCTGCGCAACATACCAAACGATGCTCTGGATGGCGTTGGTCAATCTCATCCACATTGGCACGTGATCTGTGGTACTGATTGCCCCACCATCTTCCTGCGCCTGAAACACGCGCACAAGAAAATAGACCATCATCAGGAAAAACGGAACCGTCCACTTCCACGCCGTGAATAGCTTCCGGAATGAGATCACATTGTCTTCATCGCGGAGCGGGCAGACTTCGAGGACCAACAAAAGAAACGGCAGAGTCATCAACATTTGCTTTGCCAGGAGACTCAGTGCAAAACAAAACAGGGAACACACGAGCCAGGCGATTCTGCCGGTCAGTCGGAATCGAGCCCATGTCAAAAGTGTCAACAACCCAAATGTGCAACACAGAAGTTCCTTGCGTTCCGAAAGCCACGCAACAACTTCGACATGCTGCGGATGGATGCCAAAGAAACAGGCGGTAAAGATCGCAATATCTGACCGTCTGGTGAAAGCCCGGACAACAAGAGCGACCAGCAAAGTATTCAGGCCATGCAGAACAATGTTGGTGACATGCATCACAAACGTGCTAAAGCCAAAGAAGTGAGCTTCGGCGATGTAAGAAAGCCAGGTGAGCGGATGCCAATTTGAACAAGCAGAGGTCTGAAACGCCCAGGTCACGGATTGTGTACTGAATCCCTTTCGAATCTCAGGCCGGTTAAAGAGATACTCTGGATCGTCCCAGTTCAGCAGGCCGTTCGCAGGCGTTGCGAAATAGGGAATCATTGACAACAACACAGCCGCAAAAACGAGGTACCAAAAAACACCCGCGGACATGCGTCCCTGCGGATCATTTGGAGGCCCGGATAAGCTGTTTCCCGTGCTGTATCGACCTTGAAATCCGGGATTCCCACTAAGCATGGTCTGCTCTTTGAACATGAGTGGCCGCTTACTCGTTGGGAGGAATATTAACAGACGTTTTCGCCTGAACGTTAAATACCTGTACTTCCTTTTGGTCGTCTGCTGCGGAAATGATCATTTTCCCTTGCGGATCCATATAATTGAAAGTCGACAGGGTTGGGACAGCCACCGTAGACATCGTCTGGAATTCGTCCTTAAATTCCAGCACCGAGCCTCCAGTCAGCGCCAAAACATCCGAGCTTCCTGGCAGTGCCTGGATAAAGACGCAGCCGCCGGCATCCTTGACATGTTTTACCAGCGACATTTTGTCGATTTGAATTGAAAAAAAGCCCTTTGTTCCTCCAAAGCAGAAGTACTTCATATCAGAGGAAAACTGAATCGCAAACACCATGTCCAGCGAGGCGATCTTTGCCATGTTTGCGACATTGGCTTCGGCGACATCGCGTGACACAGTATCAACAAGGGTCAGAGCGCCGTTCGTCTGCAACATCGCCGCATATTTCATATCGGGGCTGACGATGCAATTCCCTTTGAATGGCACTGGCAGAGAAATCTTGTTTTTTTCCTGCAGGGTCGCAGCGTCGAGAATTCGCAACTGCGGACCAGCGGCGGCATTTTCAAAGAGACATAGGGAATTGGATTGAGTCTCCATAAATATTCCCGCCACAGTACCTTCAAAGGCAACGAGTTTCGCACCTTCCGGAGAAAAACTGACCTTTAGATCCAGTTGCCGAATACCTTCGTCGGGATGCACAAGCAACAAACTGCCATTGGCCTCCGGTATGATCTGTGTCGTGCCCGCAGGAACTTTGAATCGATTGGTTAACGTCGTGTCGGTAAGCGACCAGACATCGAGAATATCCAATTTTCGGAGAATGAACGCCTGTTGTGTTTTTGAGGATGCGGCTACGCCGATGACAGATGTCATCGGAAGTTGTTCGCCACCTCCCGCAAGCGAGACCATACTCCCGATTCCCCAAAATGCTCCAATCGAAACCGCTAGAAGCAGGATCACCAACAGACTTTTCGATCCTCCCGGAATCGCCCCTGCAATCACGTTGGGGGAAAGCTTCGACAATATCGAGACGAATCGACGTTTTGTCCTTCGCGACCTGATTTGACTCACGGTCATTCCAAGCTCCTGCAGCGCCTGCTCGGCACCGCGGCGGACCATTTCGTCCTTGTCCTGGAACAGCGCCTCGATCTGTTCTTCACTACCTTCCAGTTTCAGCTGACCGATCGCTCTGACCGCCTGATATCGAATCTCAGGCTGAACGTCTCGCAGCAGGCCCAGCAAAACCGGGCCAGCTGCATGATTACCAAGCTTTCCCAGCGAGATCACTGCCTGAAGTCGAACCACCGCACTGTCTTCCAATGCTGCTTCAAGAAGAGGGAGTGCCGATTTGTCCTGCATTTCCCCAATGGCCTTTGCGCAGGAACCTCGCACGGACTCATCAGTGTCGTTCTTGAGCATTTCGTGAATTCGAGGAAGCACCGCATTAAATTTCAGGGCTGCTAGTTGTTCCACACTCTGCCGTCTGACGGCAGGATTGCTGTCGTCAAGCAGTCGTCGGAAGACAGGCACACTCGCGGGAGCCTTCAGCTTCCTTAATGCCTTCAGTGCCAAGTCACGCAAATTACCTGATTCGCCCTCGACATATCGCGTTAGCACGGACAAGGAATCGTTTCCGCCATTTCGATTCAGAGCAGCCAGCAGGTGCTCCACGGTTGTGGCGTCGGCTTCTGAATTCATTGCAGCTGCCACAGCAGGGCCAATTTCAGCCTCATCAATCCGAGATGCAGTTTGGGCGGCATTCCGCCGGACCGTCAGATCGGGATCCTGAATCAAAGTGACGAGCAGTTCGATACTTCGCGGGCTGCAAATAGTGGCAACGGCAATCGCACCCTGAGAGCGAACCTGTGGGTCCGGATCAATCATCGAATCGTTGATTGCTCCAATCACTCTTTTCAATCCTGTGCGAACAAGTGCCTCGACGCAGGCGGCTCGAATTCTGGCCGAGTCATGCTTGACCATCTGCAGATAGATCTCAACATGTGTCGCGACCGTCATTCTGGCAAGCAGTGATATCACAAACGCCGTAAGATCATGATCAGACCCAGACAGTTGAGTCAGCAGAAACTGCTCCCAGCTCGATTTTTGAGGAGGGTCCAGTTCGTCGAGGGCAGATGTGACAATCGTTCGGAAAGATGTTGTCACCAGTCCAGCCGCAAGGATCACGCCACGAATACCAGCTTGGTTGATGGCTATCATCGACCTGACGGAACAATCCGCAACGGTACCGGATTTATCACTCAGGAACTTCAGCAGCAATACTGCGGAGCTCGGATGTGAAATCATTCCCAATGCTTCTGCACATGCGATTCGCACTTCTTTAGCAGGCTTATGACAGAACGTTCCCAGAGCTTCGATCGCAAATGGCGACTTTGACTGTCCCAGAGATCGAATCTGTTGTTTGATCCGTTCCACGTCCGTTGCGGGCGTGGTCATCAAAGAAGCGATCTTCTTTGAAATGAGGCGCGGGACGTTACTTTCCAAACTTTCCTTGTTTTGCAACAGATCGTGAAAAGCCGCCTGGCGAAATTCCGCAAGCCGTCGCAAATTCTTCTCATTCAGGGCTTTGGTGTGCGCGGAGGCTTCCTGCTCTGGAGTCGGTTCATTCTGCTGTGCAGAAGCAGAACCTTGTACGGGCGGAGCCGTCGATGGCACTGCCACAGTTGAGTTAATTGTCTGCGCCGCCAAAGTACCAACAATCACACTTCCGGTCGTCGCTGAATTTATGCCAGCTGTGCTGGTAACCACCGGATTGGCGGCTGGAGCAAAACTGAACGCTGGGATCACTGGTGCAGATCCCGTCATATCTGTCAGAGCAGATTGACCATGCATCGCCTGCGGAGCGAACGCGGGGACAGAGATATTGGGAAATGAGTTCGGAGTCAGGTTGTTGGGCGGCTGTGGATACTGCTGTTGCGGATACTGCGGCTGTGGATACTGCGGCTGTGGATACTGCTGTTGTGGATACTGCTGTTGTGGATACTGCTGTTGTGGATACTGCTGTTGTGGATACTGCTGTTGTGGATACTGCTGTTGTGGATACTGCTGTTGTGGATACTGCTGTTGT
>Ga0105055_10001555_pt1 | contig 36814 bp, 31 predicted proteins | sample BON03_FD_78090 | JGI IMG/M metagenome (GOLD analysis project Ga0105055, IMG submission 78090) | Freshwater microbial communities from Lake Bonney liftoff mats and glacier meltwater in Antarctica - BON-03 | ecosystem: Environmental > Aquatic > Freshwater > Ice > Glacier meltwater | place: Lake... | reverse complement strand
TTAAAAAAAGGAAAACGAAAAATAGGGGTGATTTTTAATACGGACCCACATAACAAAGGAGGAGAACATTGGGTATCTTTATTCATTGATACTACACATGACAATCCGTATATTTTTTATTTTGATAGTGCAGGCGATCCGATTTTACCTGAGATATTACTATTTGCTCAACGTGTCCTACAACAAGCCTCCAAGTTAAATATTCATACACAATTATATGAGAATCATCCATTACAACATCAAAAAAGTACAACGGAATGTGGAATGTATTCGTTATATATGATAATACAATTACTTACGAATACAAAAACGTATAAAGATTTTATGACAAAACGAATCCCAGACAAAGAGATTGAACACTATAGATATACCTATTTCAACCGTGTTTAATCCAAAATACTTATAACGAAAATGGTTAAATTAATCATGCGAACGATGTGGAAAGGAATTCTCTCAAAAATCTCACTATGATTCTCATAATAGACGCAAAACACTTTGTGAAAATAATGCTGATAAAATAATAAAAAATTGATTGTTGAAAATGAAGAAGTAATTGTAAATACAGACACTATGGAAGATCAACCAAAATCAACGTATGATTTGAATAATATTCTTAATAAAATTTTGGAAAGCAAGACTTATTCAGACATAGCAAGAGAAATTAATGTCGCTATTGGAACTGTGCGAAGATGGAATGAATTAAAAAAAATCCCAAAATCATACACATTTGAGTTGCTTAAATTAGCTAAAATAGATATTGATTATTCCAAATTTGATTATAAAGAAAAAGACCAATTCTTTACACCTAATACTACTGCTAAATATTGCTATTCAAAATTTTTAGAAATATTAAAAAAATATAAAAATTTTGAAAATTATACATTTATTGAACCATCTGCGGGTAATGGTTGTTTCCTTAAAATCTTACCAAGTGATAAAAGAATTGGACTAGATATCGAGCCAAGATCCGATGAGATAATAAAACAAGATTATCTTGATTGGGAACCAATTGAAGATAATAAATACGTGGTTATTGGAAATCCACCATTTGGGTTAAGAGGACAACTAGCATTAAAATTTATAAATCATTCTAGTAAATTTGCGGATTATGTTTGCTTTATTTTACCACAGTTATTTGAAAGTGATGGTAAAGGAGTTCCAAGAAAAAGAGTAGTTGGACTAAACTTAATACATAGTGAAAAATTAGATACAGAATTTGAATCTCCGAATGGAAAAAATATAAAAGTGCAATGTATATTTCAGGTTTGGTCTAAATTTCACAAAAATAATAATTATGTAATAAAGAAAACATTAAATAATAATATTAAAATTTATTCTTTATCTGATGGTGGAAGTCCTTCAACAACACGAAATAAAAAAATGTTTTATAAGTGCGATGCTTATATACCATCTACATGTTTTGGCAAAGATAACATGAAATATTATGATAAGTTTGATACACTCCCTAGAAAAAAAGGTTATGGTATTGTATTTATTAAAGATAAAGAAAACAACTTAGAAAAATTTAAAAATATAGATTGGTCTAATGTAGCATTTCTATCTACTAATTCTGCTTATAATATTCGTTCTTCGCAAATTACTGATAAATTTATTGAATGATATTATCTACAAATGATTTAAATTTAGAATAATCTGTTGTCTCACTATCAATTATAAAGGTATATTTATTTGTTTCATTAATATTGATACTAGTATCTAGTTTAAATGCTCCTTTTTGTTTTCTCCAAGTAACAGACTTCGTTGGGAAATACGGATAACATTTATTGGAACTATCTACCCCAGATTTTTTATAAAATTCTTCCGTAAAGTTTGGAAATATAGTAATATACATTTTTTTAGGAGAAATATCAAGGAATATCATATATTTAGCTTTCCAAGGAACTTCTCCTAGTTCATGTTGAAATGAACTACCTGAACTTCCTAGTCTTGCGGTTTTGATTTCACACGTTTCACAATTGATTGTTCCATCTCCTATTCCACCTCCTACTTGTTTTGTTTTAGTACCATCAATTTCTGAAACAATTTGAGATTTTTTACACAATTCGTTCATTATTTCTTCTCCAACGCCACCAACATCATCATTTTCAAGTTCACTAATATTTTTCCATTCACAATCACCGTCATTCCAAATATCTCTTTTTTGTTTTTGTGTATGTTTTTTATCAATCAGATCTTTAGCCAATGTGGTAAAAGAATCGGGAACCTGATTATATTTATCACGTTTGGGTGTGTCCACCAAGTCCAACCTCTGGAGCGCGTCCTCCAGAGGGAAACCGTAGATCTTGGACAATTTCTTCGTCACCTCCGTAACATACTCCTTCGTCATTCCTATCAACGCCTTCGTCATCGTTGTGTTCAGGTTCATTTGGGTAATGCTTGGTTTATTCTTATTCATTCTCTTCTATTTCAATTTTTTAATTCTCACGCATTCTTTTCATTCACACTACGATTCATTTTATCTTGTTCAAAGGTGTAAATCATACAAGTCTAATTTTGAAAATAGTTTTTTAAACATACTTTTACATATTCGTTTGTGGTCAAGTTGATAAAATCAACATACTCTTTTTGGTTGAGTTTATCCTAATAATACAGTAGATGACGATTTCTAACTAAAGCATATTTTTTATTTCGTTTGAAATGTTAAAAGGTGTAATATAGATATAACAATGAGAGTGTTCTCCAAATGTATTTTTACGTTCTTTAAAGACTGCTTATGAGGACTACATTATTTTACTTACATAATTGTTTTGCTTTCTCTTTACAACGAACAAAAAAGGCATTTACATCGGATAAGTTTGAACTCAATACAGAATCACTTGGAATGTACCATACATCCATATCACGGTCTTCGCAAGGATACCAAACCAATAACGAAGGTATTCCTTTTAACATCTTTTTCTTTTTCAGAAACATATATAAATCCATATGCGCGTCAATGTCTAATTGTATGGTATGCACGTTATCTGGTAAATCCAATATTTTTTCATGACAGAGAGATTGTATAGAACGACAAGGACCACACCAAGAAGCTGAAAACTGTATTAAAAGGAGGTTAGGTACATCTATCCTCTTTAAACATTCATATAATCCTTCTACCGTTATAGAGTGATTTAAAGGAGTTGGCATACTGTATCCATTTGGTTGTCTTTATATCAAGGTTCATTGTATCAATTGTTGTAGCGTACTTAATCGGATAGGACTATTCACATGACCTTCCCAAAAATAACGACAATATGCATATTCAACCGATATCCTACTTTCATCGTACCATTCTGGATGCGTCTGCAACAATATCTCTCGTAGGTTATCTGGAAGATAATGTAAACAAGACGGGTGCAATACGTAGGCTAATTGAACGTTGGGCGAAATGGATGGTTTCGGGTTTAACGGTATCCATTCGGTGCATGTCGTTGGGACATGTTCTTTTAAGTCACATAACAATGGAGGATAATTATAAGGATACATCCATTCCCAATCTGAACACCCAAACGTATAATATTTATAGGTCCACTCTAAACCTTCTAAATAATGGATAGAAACTTGTTTTTTCATACATTCTGTACGTTGTGAATGTAATAAGGATTGATAATATCGTTCTCTCCATCCGTCTTCAAACGGATTAATATATTGTTCGGTGCGTCTATCGGTTATAGGTAGATTTTGTAAAGACGTTGGGATATCATTTAAAGAAGGATTCAACTCAATTTGTTTCATACATTTATTTCGTACAGTATGTTCATGTTTTAACCATTCTTCTTCGTGATTTGACAGCAATTGAATTAATTCACGCACATTTTTCCATACTATACCTTTAGATGATATCAAATGTCCGTGTGCCTTTACTACTTTTTTATACATGGTGGTGAGATAAGATAACCCATTGGTTCTAAGATTCATACACGGAAAATGTGGCAAAAAATCATTCCCAAGAAAAAAACATAAAAATATATAATCCCGAACACATTGTTCGGGATTGTCTTTGTCGCCCAACTCTTTGGATACGGCTATTGCCATGGCATGAATATCAATTACATAATTCACATTTGGTTTGAGCGTAGAATCAATACTTTGTATATAATGAGGGGTTTCACGATATAAATATAACTGTTTCGTATAGAGTGTATGATTTAAAGTAAGCATAATCAAATCAGAGTCTAGTCCATAAATCGCCGTAGTCGTTTTACGATGATATGAAATATTTTCACGTATATATTCAAATATTTTGTGTTCGCCTTCTCCAGGGTCATTGCTGGTTGTAATTATAAATTCCTTTATACCGTATTTTTTAGGATGAATAAAGTGATTGATTACATACTCACTCAAGGATTGCATGAAGGCCGTACCAGGTGTTATGAGGGATGTATTCCATCTCTCTGGCATGGGTACTCCAGATTGAGTATAGATTTGTTTTTCAATTGCACTTTTATATCTTCGGGTTTGCTGTTGTGATAGTTTGGCGGCAGGAGCAACTCCATCAAAAGAAATCATGACTTTCTCCGTTGGATGTATGGTATTGATATAACGTCCAATTTTTTTGACAACTTCTTGTATCAAACGTTGTTCGTAGTCTATACTTGGGTCCAAGGATTGTACCGAATCGTATATTATAGATTGTGCATCCAAATATAAATTATGAATGACTGTATTTTGTTCTGTATATTCAATCATTACATTACGATAGGTCCGGATGACTTGTTTAAAATAACACGGTATCCCCATAGGTAGGATTAAAGTCATATATTTAAGTTTAATTCCATATAGGTAGAATAATTCTATTCCTATATACTATGATTGAATTAACCGTAACAAACGTTTTACAATTGATGTCAACGCTTATGCCATTTATGATTACTTTTTTTATGTTAATGTTATCCTTGATGAATCAAAATGTAAAAGGTATAGTGTTTATTGCAGGAGCATTACTCGCGTCTTTTTTGAATCTTTTTTTAAGAAATGCCTTACAAAGTCCAAATGACCCCAATGCCTCTATGACATGCTCACTCATTGACATTCCTTATTTAAATCGGTATAATAGTCCTTCTTCCAATAGTGTATATATCGCATTTACATTTGCATACTTGTTTTTACCCATGAATTATAATTCACAAATGAATTATGCAATCATTTCAGCCTTGCTGATATTATTTGCGATTGACGCATCTGCTAAAATAATGAATAAGTGTACTACGGTAGGGGGTGTAGTCATAGGCGCTCTCGTTGGATTTATATTGGGTTCGTTGTGGTACACTATATTTCATATGGTTGGTTCGGACAACTTATTATATTTTGAAGAGACGCAAAGCAATGCAACGCGATGCGAAATGCCTACAAAACAAACCTTTAAATGTTCTGTATATAAAAACGGACAATTGGTTTCTTCCAGTATAGCTTAATGTAAATCTTGACACTTTAAATGGACGAATATTTGTCTAATTATAAGTGATTAGATAATGTAAGTATTATGTTTTTAATTGTAAGAATTTTTATTAAGATGGTTCAAATATGATAAAACGATACAGAAACAATATACTAAAACAAAATGAACGAATAAAGACTTTGAATGGTTAAGAGATAATAGAATTAACTAAATTCTATATAATTATGAAACATCTATTCCGCCTTGGCGGCGCCTGTATTTGGGCAAGTAGCTGCACGCGGCCGTAACCACCGTCGCGTGTTACGAAGCACGCCGCGTTCGGCCGCGGGTGAGATTCTCTGCACTCGCTCCTGCAATGATAATGAAATATTACATTCTGGTCCAACTTTCCTCATAAATAAATTGTCAGATTTTAAAATATTTTCTATCATTTCATTTGTTAAGTTTGAGTACGTTTTAGGGTTTGTTCTATATTTTTTCAAATCACTACATTCCTTCCAATTAACATAAGTAATACTTCTATTTATGAAAGAAATATTAAATTTATTCATTATATTTATAAAATAATGTTCATCGGGACAGTGCGAATTATCACCAAATATATGAGTATAATCATTTTCAATAAAAATTTTTACAGTGTCTCTTTTTAGAAGCATCCATTGACATTGTTTCGTAAATGTATCTTTATTAAAAAAATGTTTATCTGCTAATGAATTATAACGACGTATATCATCTAGTTTATTTTTGTTTATTAAATTACTGTCAAGTTTTTTAACTTTATCATATATTTCATTCGCATTATATAATGGTATACATTTGTCGGATAATAATATAAAATACTTATTCTCTTCTGTTTGAAATGCTTCTTTAAACAAATTTAAGGTTGCTTTAACTAATGATAATTTATACCATTCAGTTTCAACTATATTCTTGATACAATATTTTTCAAACTCCCCTGTAAAATTATGTTTATTATGAATATAAATATTATAGTTTGAATGAATAAAAATTTTCCATAATTTTGGTTGAGATAAATTATCATATGTTAAAAAACATAAAGCTATTTTTTCTCCCATTTATATTATATTATATTATTTATGACAATTTAAGGTTTCAAGAGTATAAATGCGTTCCTATTTGTATTTAAAAATTTAGTGACGTTGGAGTTCAAATTATTTTTAGAAATAGAATACATTAACATCCTATTCCCACTCATACGCATTTGCATTATACGTTTCCATTCCATACATGTAGCTTGTATATTTATGTTTTGATATTGAATATCGTGTTCTTCTATTGTGATTTCACGGTTTTTTATTCGCGCATTGACTTTATTATGAAATTCATAGATACAGCGAACCAAGTCACGTTTGGTTTGGATAGAATTCAAATTTAATCGATTCAGTAAAACGGTCGCGTGGTCGGAACATTCTGGACAAGGTAAATTTCGGCAAATATTGCGTATGATATTTATAATAGGTTGTATCAAGTCGGTACGTTCTTCTTTCAATCCATTTACCATATGATGCATAAAATTCCAGGTCGCTCGTCCCCATACATCTTTACTTACCATATGAAATATAAAGACATTTATATTTTTATATTTATGGATACGATTCATTGTGTGGAAGAATTTGATTTTTGGAAGGAATTAAATAAAGAGGCAAGGATTGAGGAGAAACATTGTTTGATTACCAAAGAACCCTTAACTCCTCATGCCTTGACATTACCGTGTGGACATACCTTTAATTATGAACCTCTCTGTCGTGAAATGATACAACTCAAATATCCTACGACTACATTTAAATCACCCATTTGCTTGAAACGTAATCAAATTTGTTGTCCTTATTGTAGAACCATTATCAATCAATTACTTCCTATATTACCAATGTATGATTTAAATTTACCCAAAAACATTTGTTCGCATATCAACTGTATTCCAATGAAACCGTGTGAATATGAATTCAAGAGAGGTATACGACGTGGAGAGACGTGTAATCATCCAACTGGATTTATAACCGAACAAGGTATAACTTGTTTACATCATTATAAAAAAATGAATTTGAAGATATAACACGGATTCCAACCGTAATTAGATGAAATATAATCTCACGTTTAAATATGGAAAGGGGTCTTGTTATGTTGATGCACTCTGTTATCATTGGATTGGTGTTATACCTAATTATGATATATGGGATAGGTCAATCCCAATCATTGGCTGAAAATCGGAGCATACTCCTCGCAGCCATCGTGTTAATCTACATGATATTGTTTGGTCATGGATTACCGAACCGATTGAATAAAACCATTTAAATTACGATGGTATTTTTACATACGCATATTTACCTTTTCAATGACCCGTGCAAACGTAACATTTCAATAAAGTGGACTGTTCGCACCTCCAACACCCTGTAGTGCAGAAATAGCAAGTTAAATATCCGTAACCTTTACAATAAACACAGGATAATTGGTTTTTTAATTTATTTTGTGTCATATAGAATAATCGTTTGACATACAGGTTATGATCTTTGTATTCTAAGAAATGACCGGGTTTCATTAGAATAATGTAAATGGGATGAACGTATAAGAATAGTATATAACCTTTCATGTATACTCATCCATCTATATCCTTAGGTTGATTCTACATGACTTTGTTTACATGTAAAAAGAGAGTACAAACATAATTAGCGGAATAAATGACCCAAAAAAACACCATAATTCACCGGCGTTGTAGTAAAAATATTTATAACTAATCCATAAAAAAGTATATGTAATTACAAACAGATACAACGCATAATAAAAATCAAATAAATAAAATATATTGATTGCAAATAAGAGTATATAATAACTAGGATTGAAATATGCAATCCATGGCCATTTTAAATGACCATTTTCGGTTTTCGTTAATGTCGCATGGTTTAAAAATTTAACATAATTAAAGATAAAATAAATACCATATAAGAGGTTTAAGGAGGCTATAGACAAATTAAAAGGACTCGTCGTAGGAGTGTAATATGCATATTTTATGAAGTATAATAGGATAGGTTGACATACATTTAAGATTGGACCTAGTATAGTTGTTATTTTATTAATACCGTATGTGTTTTTAATATCTATCCAAAATAAAAAATCCATAAATTGAATACAAGAAATAAAAATTAAAAAAATTCCAGTAACCTTATTCTCTGTTATATATTGCTTATTTCCACAACAAAACAATAGAATTGAAAATATAGTTCCTATAGAAAAAGTGAATATAGAAGTTTTAGAATTAAAACACATTAATAGTAGTAAATATTATTTGAATACAATATAAATCATCTTGAGAATCCCATTTTTGCGTGTTATGTCACCTTACACTTTTTTAACCTACATACATTCATTTTAGATTTTATAAAATAGGGTCCATTACCATTCTCATAATATTGCCCTGCTTTGGATGCACTGGAACCGTATACGGTATTCAATGATTTTGCGATAGATTTTACTGTATTATATTTCAATCTTAACAATCTAGAGGAGGAAGAAACCGAACCTTGTTGAAAATATGGTTGATTATTTGGTTTTACAATAATATCGTGCGTATTTAACCCATTGCATACACCATTCTCATTACTGTATAATGAACTTCTTACCTGTGTACCATCCGAATATGGAACAGGTTGAATGCAACATTCATTGTCTGTGGTTACATATTGTATGTTTGATTTGTTAGAACCGCTTAAATTTTGCAGATAGGTTTTATTACGCGTTTGAAGATATTGCTTGGAACTAAAAGAATAGGATTTGTTTGACGGAAGAGATTTTGTATTCAGTCCACGTGTCGGTTTTGCGTTTCTATAACAGGAAGCACACGTAGAGCCATCTGAAGTTGTATTGTCATCCAGATACACGACCGTGTGTTTGCAATCGGGATCAGATTGGGTTACGACTACATTACTAGACGGTTTTTCCAAACCTAAATAGGAATTCTTACTCGCTCCTTGAATACCTATAGGATTAAGTTGTTTACGCCAATGTTTAATCGGTCTGGACACGTTCCAACTTCCGGTAAATTTTCTATAACGGGCATGACTGGATGGAGTTTGACTTTGTGTGTCACCGTTTTCATATGGACGTGACCATTGAGACACTACTGATTTTTTTATATTTATATCCATATATATATATGTTAATATTTGTATATTTTATATTTGTATTGTTTACATTAAATATCCTTTATATGATTGTAAAAAAATATCTTTCATTTCAAGAAGGTGCCACTGGAAGTAGTGATACTACAGAGTATCAAGACCCGAACCTCTCGCAAAATCCACTCTATTTGGCAACCATCAATGCCTCCAACATTGCTTATCTTAAGAGTAAATTAGACGATATTGATACGATTCGTACAAGTGTAGATGCATTGAATGAGCAAGTAGAATCAAACTCTACCGCCATACAAGGTATCAATACAAGTATGCAGATTACATCTAGTAGTTCCATACCGGACCAATCCACTACACAAGCTCTTGCCAATACAGGTAATGCAGATGCAAACGTATCTACCTAATAATTATTATATCATTGAAAGTTATGAGTAATTTTTTTGATAGTGCTTTAAATAAATTGGACACCTTAGAACAAGATATACTTGGTCCAGATTACCCTTATTATAAATATATCAATTCGCCAAGTGATATGGGCATGAGTGCCGATGGAGATAAAATTTCTACAAATATTGGTGGATTAATATCATACGTGGACGTTTTGGTAACTGGTTCAGGCAAAGCTTCTGCCACGGGAAAGCCCTTAGGAGATAAATATTTTATGACTACTGCCGCAAAGTGTAAAGACGTTGCTACCGGAAACGATGTAACTCGTTCGTTATATGTAAATAATATACCAGACGGGTCAATTCCATTTATTACAAATTTAAGTGGAGAAAGCACGGATTTAAAAGGACTTGTTCCTGGTGTATTACACGATATGGTTGAAATAAATCCTTTGCAAATTTTTCAAGCATTCATGATTGGAAGCGATCCAGAGTGTCAACAAGTTACCATGGAAGTCGTGGATACTAATAATGTATCTACTAAAAAAACTGCTTATTTGATAAACACCGATATACAAGACATGAACCCTTGTTGGTTTACAAATAATACAAATCCAATTACTAAAATACAATGTAAAGAAACCTTTGCTACTGTAAAGCAATCCGCAAAACAATCTAATCTAAAATCATGCTCTAAATCAAAGGAAGATCAAGACGTATATGCACAATTATATTACGGTTCTCTCGGGTTGGTTGGACTATATATATTTATGAAATTAACCATGAAATAAAAAATATATTTATAGTATATGACTATCCTTATTATCGTAATTATCGTAATTATTTTATTGGTGTTATTCATACCAGGTTCATACGTGTTAGATGATTATTTATATGGTTTGTATAGCGCAGATGCACAATCAAATGCTGCCGCGTATTGGGCCGACAGTATTACACCTCGTGTTGCTACTACATACGAAGAAGGAGCATTCGACGGAATATTACCAAGCGGAAAACGGATATAAATTCTATGGTTTATTCCAATAGGTATAACATATTTCTTTATCCTTGGAGGTATAGGGCGTATGTTTATAGTAATGTAATAGTTTTTGAACGAATAACCATTTATCGCGATAATCATATATTTTATCATATGTTTCTATTTGCAAGACAAGGTTGTCGTTCATAAACATTCTTAAATATTGTGTGTAATATTTAAATGGTCTTAACCTCTTAAATATTGGGTGACATCAAACGATGGGTCCATATACATGTCAAGACTATAGTCTGGAATCAATCCGAGAGGGAACATTGGTCTGGGGACGAAGGTTCGTTCATAATAATGGTCTTGATATAGTTCTTCCCAAACAAATTCACGCGCAATTTCTTTTACAGCCCATTTAAAGAACAGTTCGCCAATCCGTTCGTCTAGGTCTAAAATTATTAACAACGCCGTATTATAACCTCGCACTTCACAGTAAATACATTCATAAAATCTTTGATTGACCCAAACGTAATTCAACAATTCCTTTTTGTCAAATCGTATATTGGAATGATAGGTCATGATTTTTGACACGATTTCAGAGGGTAGCTCCATTGGAATGGATAGGATAACTTAAATATGTTATATGTTAAGTATTTCAATTTTTTCAACAATACAATTATTAAATCCACGGTATAATATTTTAATGAATTAAGCGTAATATATATTAAAAAAAAAACATGGATAGGATTAATGGATTATATTATTTTTATATTTACATTTTGTGTCATTTTATTTTTATATTTACATATTCAATTTCATTATAAAACAAGTAACGATTTAGAAGTGTATGAAATAGAACAACCCACGAAGTGTAAGCTAGAAGAGATTTGTGACCTTAGACAACCGGTTTTATTTGATTATAAGAATGATATATTGCTTGAAACCTATACTAGAAGCACCTTATTGGAGAAGTATAGTTCATTTGATGTCAAAACTAGAAATTTGACAAATACACCTGAAAACGATGAAGAAATGTATATCCAAGTCCCTCTTATAAATGGATTAGCGGTGACGGACAAATCCACAGATACAACTTTAGATGTATATATCATTGAAAACAATTCGGACTTTTTAGAAGAAACTGGACTGTTGAGTATTTTTAAACAAACGGATGCCTTTATACGTCCTTCGTTAGTTACAAAATGTATATATGACCTTGTAATGGCAGGGGAAGGGACAAGTACGCCCTTCAAATACGATATTCAATATCGTAATTATTACATGGTTACAGAAGGAGAGGTCACGGTTTTAATGGCTCCTCCAAAAAATATTCAATATTTATCTCCACAAGAAGATTACGACAATTTTGAATTTAGTTCACCCGTTAACCCGTGGAACGTTCAACCCGAATATAGTAGTGAATTTAATAAAGTAAAGTGTCTAGAAGTGATTGTACCGAAAGGACATATGATATACATTCCTGCTTATTGGTGGTATAGTTTCAAAATAAAACACAACGCTACTATAATTTCATTTAAATATCAAACGGTTATGAGTATGATTTCTATATTACCTAAATTAAGTATGTATTTTTTACAATCCAAAAATATACAACGAAAACTTGCTCCATTTACACCCTTGAATATTTAACCCCTTTAGGAAAATTAATTTCCTATTAATTTTTGAAACATAAAATGTCATAATATATATAAATTATATGTCGTGGCGGATATGACGCATAATTTGGCGAACAAAACGACCAAAACCCCGTCATAATTTTCCAATGGCTGACTATATCGTATTCGATATTGTGAGCGACTAGTCCGCCGTGACATTATAACGAAATCTAAAAAATATACAGTTTAAAGAAAAAATAATTTTATTAAAAGGCGCGGTTTTAAATATTTAAGTCTGGTTTAAATAATTATGCATTTTAGTATTTAAATTATTGTTGTTTATATCCCCTGATAAAATGCATTGTTCATACATTTTTCTTAATACGTCTTTTGGACATTGACTTCCTGATTTTAATAAATTTCGTTGAATTAAATACATTTTTATGTTATGAATATGCGTATGTTTAAGTTTTTGAGTTTCTTCCTGTATTTTATGTTTGAGGGTCATATTTTTAATCAATACCGAGATAGACTTGTCTTTTTTACCTAAGGTTCGTTTCAATGTTTTTGTGGTTCGTTTTATACGTACAATAGAGGGAATGGTTGCATTAGACGGTGCCTCTGTCAATGGTTGGGTTCGTTTCATTTGACGGTAGGTAGGTCTACCTGTATGTTTTAAGGAGGTATACGGGGTCGGTGTGGCGACATATTTCGGTAGGATTATATCTGTCTTTGGCAGGACAGTTACCTGCAAGGGTTTTTCTATCGTGATTGGTTTTGTCTTTTCAACTATTAATGAATTTAAAAAACTTAAAGACTTATCAAATTCAGATTCAAACTCATCTTTACCTGCCGTCAAAGTAGTCGGTGGGATAGAATTATGTTGTCTTTCTTTGATTTTTTTAAAAAATTCTTTACGGAGGGTTTGGTTAATGTTTTTTTGACGAGGTTTCTTAGGCGCCTTTTTTTTCAAGGTTGAATCTACTAAACTATCTGTTATATGTATTTTTTTTATACTCATAACTAGAATATATATATATATTCAATACATATAACTAATTTATATAGTAGAACGATTTCCGCTTGTAATATGATTAGACGTGTAGTCATTTGTATTATAATTATAAAATGTTCCATCGTCGTTACTAAAAATAATATATTTTATACCATATAGTTTTATAACTTTTAAACATTGCATACATGGACCAGAGGAACGTAAACCGCTAGAAGACAATCTTACTACGTACAATATATATTTTCGGATTGTAGGTTTAGCCTTGAACTACATTGTGATGAGTGCGTAAACAATCACGAATTGCAGCAATTTCTGCATGGCATGTTAAACAATCGTGTATTAACTTATCATGGGAAAAGGTTCTGTAATTATTAAACCCTTTGCCAATTATTTTTCCACCTGCCAGTATTGCGCAACCGTGTTTATGATTACAAGGCGAACACAATGCCTGTTCCATTGCAATGTTAATGCAATGGATATGCCTTTGTGTAAGTACAAGTGTATTGGTCATGACCGATACTAGTATATAATCCTTTTGGTTTAAACCGAAATCATTTAAAGATAAATTGAAATGAAATCATACATATTCATGATACAATCATATAATATGTCGGATAAGTGTGTCTCAAACGATGGAAATGCCTATATTGAAGAACCATGGGAAATCATTCGTTCTTATTTTGATGGAAAACATTTGGACCAACTTGTAAGGCATCAAATTGAGTCCTACAACCATTTTGTAAATCAACAAATCAAACAAACGATATCCATGTTCAATCCAATTCATGTCAAGTCGGAGAAATCCTTTGATCCAGAAAGTGGAAAATATAAACTGGAAATATTTGTTTCATTTGAAAATTTTAATATATTTAGACCTCAATTTCATGAAAATACGGGGGCGGTTAGGTTAATGTTTCCACATGAAGCCAGACTTCGTGATTTTACTTATGCGTGTAATATGGTTATAGACATGACTGTAAAATACGTTATACGAAGTGGAGTTCATCTTAATTCGGAAGAAACCATGTATAAAACGTTTTCAAAGATTCAATTAGGTAAATTACCGGTGATGTTAAAGTCGTGTTTATGTGTATTGCATCAATATTCACATGTTCCAAGTGCAATGATTGGAGAATGTAGTTTAGATGCAGGCGGTTATTTTATCATCAATGGTTCTGAAAAAACGGTGATTGGACAAGAACGCTCCGCCGAAAATATCATTCAATGTTTTAATACTGAGAAAAACAATACAAAATGGAGTTGGAGTGCAGAAATCAAATCAGTACCAGATAATAAATCTGTTTCACCGAAACAAAATAATATTTATATTGTAACCAAAAACAATGGGTTTGGACATGCTATATACGTTCAAATTCCAAGAATAAAACAACCTATTCCGTTATTCATATTATTTCGTGCATTCGGGATTGTATCCGACAAAGATATTTGTCAAAAAATTTTATTACATGTAGAAAATCCTGATTGCGAAAATTATGTACAAATGATGACTGCCTTGCACGCATCTGCCGTAGATGCAAATGAGTATAGGACAACCAAAGATGCGTTGCAATATATAACGTCAAATGTAATGTACAATACGATTTATACGGATAAAGTTGCGTCTCATAAAAAGAAATCGGATTATACCGTAGAGGTTTTAAATACAGATTTATTTCCACATTGTAATACACTCCAACATAAAATATACTTTCTGGGATATATGACCAATAAACTACTTAGAACCAGTATTGGTTGGGAACCCATTAGTGACCGTGATTCATACTTGAATAAACGAATTGATTTAGTTGGAATATTATTAAACAATTTATTTCGTAATTATTTTAATAAATTAGTCAAGGATATGCAAAAACAAATTGTTCGCGAAATTAATACCGGTTCTTGGAAATCAACCTTTGATTATAAATCCATTATAAATATGACGAATATTTATAAAATTGTAAAATCAACGACCATTGAAAATGGTATCAAACGCGCATTGTCTACTGGGGATTTTGGTATTAAACAAACGAACAGTAATAAGGTAGGTGTCGCGCAAGTGTTAAATCGTCTGACCTATATTGCTAGTCTTAGTCATTTGCGACGTGTAAATACACCGATTGATAAAAGTGGACGTTTGATTCCACCCAGAAAATTACATAATACTTCTTGGGGGTATTTATGTCCGGCCGAAACTCCCGAAGGTCATAGTGTTGGAGTTGTAAAAAATTTAAGTTACCTTACTCATATTACGATACCTTCCAACTCCGATGCGTTGAACGAATATATACTTCCGTTGGTTACACCGTTTGAACTTTTAACCAAGGAAGATTGGATGGGTGTAAAAGTATTCATCAACGGGAGATGGTTAGGAAACACCACGAAGGCTATGGCACTTTATAAGTCATTAAAAGAAAAAAAATACAAGGGTATTCTCAATATTTATACGTCCGTTGTATTTGACATACAGCGAAAAGAAATACGAGTATGTAATGATGCAGGACGACTCATACGACCTCTGTTACGTGTAAAAGATAATAAAATACATGTTACTCCATCCATAATGGATGGACTTATGGATAAAACGATAAGTTGGGATGATTTATTAACCAACATGACCTTAGAACAATCGGTCATAGAATACATTGACCCGGCAGAACAAAACGCTAGTTTGATTGCGATGAAACCCAAACAACTATTACAAGACGACGATTACAAAGTGTATAATTATACGCATTGTGAAATCCATCCAAGTACCATTTTTGGTATCCTTGCTTCTTGTATTCCATTTCCTGAACATAATCAATCCCCACGTAACACGTATCAATGTGCTATGGGTAAACAAGCCATGGGCGTCTATGTTACGAATTATGATAAACGTATGGATAAAACCGCCTATGTATTATCCTATCCAATGCGACCACTGGTAGATACCCGCATCATGAATTTGATTAAATTAAATCGTTTACCTTCTGGGTGTCAGGTCATCGTTGCGATTATCAGTCATACTGGATATAATCAAGAAGACTCTATATTGTTCAACGAAGGGTCCATAAAACGCGGATTGTTTCAAACCACCATTTTCACAACTATTAAAGAAGAAGATAAAAAAGTTCAAGGAGATGAAGAAATTAGAGGCAAACATGATTCGTCTAAAACCAAAGGAATGAAATTTGCCAATTACGATAAAGTCAATGAACACGGGGTCATTCCAGACAATACACTTGTAATGAATAGAGATATTATCATATCTAAAATGTCTCCTATACGAGAAGCACGGAACGACCATACGAAACATATCAAATATGAGGATAGAAGTGTAATGTATAGGACCGCGGAAGAAAGTTATGTGGATAAAAGTGTTATTGATAGAAATGGGGATGGATACACGTTTTGTAAAGTTAGAATGCGTACCGTGAGACAACCTATCATTGGAGATAAATTTAGTTCTAGACACGGTCAAAAAGGAACCATTGGTAATATTATACCCGATTGTGATATGCCATTTACATCCAAGGGTCTAGTACCAGACATTATTATTAACCCACATGCTATTCCTAGTCGTATGACCATTGCACAATTAAAAGAAACCCTTTTAGGAAAAGTACTATTAGAATTAGGATTGTTTGGAGATGGAACGAGTTTTGGGGATTTAGATGTGAAAGATATTTGTAAGCACTTACAAAAAGCAGGATATGAATCCAACGGAAATCAGCGAATGTACAATGGTCTTACAGGAGAATTATTCGAAACCAGTGTTTTCATTGGTCCTGCCTTTTATCAACGATTAAAACACATGGTAAAAGATAAAATGCATAGTCGTAGTTTTGGACCAAAAGTTACTTTAACCCGACAACCCGCCGAAGGACGACGACGAGACGGAGGTCATCGTTTTGGTGAAATGGAAAGGGATTGTATGTGTTCACACGGTGCAAGTAGTTTTACAAAAGACCGTATGATGTTTGCGTCAGATGCATTTGGTACGCACGTGTGTAGAAAATGTGGTACCATCGCTGCCTACAATGACAAGAAACATATCCATTTATGCAAGCAATGTGATAATCGTACCGATTTTGCCTATATTGAACTTCCATATGCTTGTAAATTATTGTTCCAAGAATTAATCACTATGAATATTGCGCCACGCATTATAACAGTATAAATAATTATTACCTAATACTATAATATGGATAAAGAAACGCTTCGTAAGGCAACGGGCGGTGGAAGAAAAGGGGTTCAACCTGCATTATTAGGAGGTGGCGCAAATTCAAATAGCGGATCTGGTATGATTGGTGGAAGTGAAAGAAGCCAAGCCCGTCTTACCTTGCGCGAAGCATGGGGACACTATGGATTTTTAGTAAGGTTGAATATTCTGGATAATCCATACCGAAGTGGTTTAACCCCCTTTCGTCAAGCGATGAATGCTGGCGATATGAAACAAGCCTCTTCGAATTATAGTGGCGTTGGACCCGATAAACGCTTACCCCAAATCAATCAAGTCAATGGTATAGGACCTTCTAAATTATTTACAAATGGGGGTAGTATTCAATCCGGGACTGCCGCTTATAGTGGTAATCCACATTACGTCTACGATTCATCCGATTATATCCGTTATAAACGACTTAAATCGGTTTTAAATACTTATAACGACGAAAGTTTTGGAGGTTCTAACAATGGGTCCTATACATTTTTAATGAACGTTCGTTAATTAATTTTCTAATTAGATATATATGATACAAAAAGTATTTGTAGAATATATTGGTACATTGTTTTTTCTTTATGTAATTATAGCTACATCCGGGAATGCATTGGCGAGTGGGACTGCTTTGGCGATTGCAATATTAGTGGGAGGTGCAATCTCGGGCGGACATTATAATCCAGCTGTAACCATTATGATGGCATTTGCTAAAAAGACGCCAATGTCAGAAGTGGCTCCTTATATCATTGCACAAGTTGCGGGCGGTATTACCGCCTTTGAACTATGGAAAAGAATAAAAATGTAATATGGTGTTAGATAATATATACGAATAACTTATATGCAAGAAGTATATAAGTTGTGTCATTTAAAGAATAATTATATTACAACCGTACTGGTATTTATAGGAAACGATAGGCAAAAGGTAGACCTCAACGAGTTATATCGTAAAGACCCTAACCATGCATTCTTTAACGGTATATTTACCGAACAAGAACGAACGGATTATAAAGAGGCCGATATAAAATTTGTATATAGGCGTATACATTTAGACGATACTATAGAGACGATTAAAAAAAAATATATATTGTCTTATCCAGAAGTTAAATCTACCTACTATGGTTTATATTTATTTGCAAAAACTCAAAGTCAATTGTCTTCTGTTTCTGTATATCGTTCTCTCGTACAAAACGTTCAATCTACCATTGAACGAAAACGTTTGATACAATTTTTATTAAATCTAGATGATTTTGACGTACAATCCTTGACCTATAAAGAAGAGTATGAGTATGAAGATGTATTGTCCTTGGATTTCACATCCAGAGAAACATGGATAACTACAACTCCGGTCGGACAGACGTTGCACGCCTCGGAAGGTACCTATCCATATACGTATAACCCTTTTAACGTGATTGAATTAGAGACCTTTTTAGTAGAACACGCGAACGAACTATTGACAACGACGAATCAAAGATTATTAATGCATAATGAAAATATATACAACCGTACCTTATATGTATGTCACGTAGAAGATGTCTTGGAGTATGCCACTACCCATTCTATAGAAGCAACTCCCATGATTTCTATATACTATCCATATTTAAGAGATAAGGAGATATTGTCCCTAAAGTCGTACCAGTCCAACCTAGAACAAATGAGATTAGAAACACAAACTATGATAGAGGACCGTGTATGGCTTCATAATATAGAGACGATTGATTTATTAACTCAAATTAGTTCTTCTTATTCAGGCGAAGATTTTATTATATACGCTGGCATTAAAAGTGGTACAATCATACTAAATCCAGATATTACATATAATCTACCGTTAGACGTTGTCTTTAAATTAATCCATTCCAATATAGAGGCTCCTTTGATAAAATTTAACCCTTCCCGTAAACAAGAAAATATATATCGTCTATATGCAAATAAAATTGCTACCGATGGTAGACGTATACCATATCTACCCAAAAGTACAATCTTTAAATTAATGAAACAAATGGCTGGAGAAAAACAAGTATCGGTCTTTATTCAATCCGGTGAAGATACATTGATATTAAGTTTTTTTGATACAGGACGACTTGAAATTACAGTGGATTTCAATCATGTAAAACCGTTGGACGAGATGAATACTATTATAGCGACGCAATGTAATCCAATCATTGAAATGGTAAGCAATTATTTACAACAACGTGGTTATACGATGCGTATGTTTGAAGATGTGTATAAATCTTATGTCGGTATTGAAAAAGTCCAGTATAGGATTGAAACTACATTGACCAAAAAAATGCGATTAAAACCATTCCTTTCATGTATATCCAGTGTATTTAATGTCATGGGTGAAGATGAACACGGCGCAGTGCTTCGTTTAAAAAAAGTGGAACATTATAATGAAATGGATAGCAAAGAAGCTTACATTGTAGAATCCTTAAATGCGGGTGTAAGAGACGTTGAATTAATAAAAGGATTGATAGATAATTTCCAAATTAAAAATGAAGAAGAGGCCCGCAGATTACTGGTTGATTTTGTATCCAGACAACAAGTGGTTCAAGAAGCGTTTAAAAATAAACGGTTTAAAATAAAAAATAACCCTGGTTTTTTAACACGTATGAACGTTGAAAAATATACAACCCGTTTGATTACCAACGTAGACGGCATAAATCATATTGGATATTTAAACACTATACCAGAATACATCCAAACCTTGATAATCATGTCGCAAGGAATACAATCACCAGAATTAACCTCTTCCATAGATACTTTATGTAAAGAGAAACCATCTACAAGTGAAACCAGAACCGAAGATTTAATAGCACCTGTGGAAGAACCCAACTTTGTGTCTGCTATTGTATTTAATCCAACCTATGACGCTTCGTCTGAATCAAACTCCAATGGTTTATTACAAATGTTATTAGGAGATAGTACGTCGGACGAAGAAGAAGACACTGGAGGTGTACATACTCCTGAAACGGAGGATTTAGTGAAAGATATCACTGGTATGAATTTATCCAATCCAAATCCATTTTCAGACCGGTTATCTAAACGTGAACCAAAATTATTTTTAACTTCGGTTGGTCCTGGATATTCTTCCTACTCACGTAGTTGTCCGTCCAGTAATCGTCGGCAACCCGTCATTTTAACCCAAGGTGAAAAGGATAGAATTGATAAAGAACATCCTGGGTCCTATCAACACGTTGTATCGTATCAGTCTTCTAAAGATACTCCAAAGTATTATTATATATGTCCAAGATATTGGAGTTTAAAAGACGGGGTAAGCCTGACACAAACCGAAGTGGATAGTGGAAAATATGGAGAGGTTATAACTAAAAAGGCAAAAGAAATTACTGGAAACAAACACATTTATGAATTTGATAGCAGTTACCATCGGAATGAAAAGGGAGAGTACGAAGATACCAATCCTGGGTTTATGAAACCTTCTAAACATCCAGATGGTAAATGTATGCCGTGTTGTTTTAAAGGATGGGATGTTCCTGCACAAGTTAAACTACGACAAACATGTGAAGGTGACGAACAACCTCCTGTAAAAGAAGTTAAAAAAAAACTTAAACTGAAAGCGATTGAACCAGACCTTGAAAAATTTGATGAATATGTAAAAGGTCCTGAAAAGTTTCCATTGGAAAATGGTAGAATTGGTTATTTACCCGTGAAGATACAACAATTTTTACACATTGATAATAAACAATGTCAAATCAGTCAAATCAATACAAATGTAAAACCGAATACACCTTGTATCGTTCGTTTAGGTGTTGAAAAAAGTGTAAATCAATCTTTTATTGCCGCAATTGCTTGTATTTATTCCGAGTGGTTACCTAATAAACCAGTTCCAACGATACTTCAAATGAAAGTCATTTTAATGGATGCATTGGACTTGGATGTATTCCTTACATTGCAAAATGGGAATTTAATCACTATATTTAACGATGATAAAGAAGTCAACCTTGATAATTATAAATATAGTTCCATTTATAAAAAAATAAATACACATATACCAGAAGAGTTATCTTTGTTAAAAAAAATAATATGTTCTTATGAAAATTTTAAACGATATTTAAACGACCCTGACATTGAAATGGGGTACGAATATCTATGGGATTTAATATGTTTTAACAATGATAAATTGTTTGACAAAGGATTAAATATGGTAATTTTGGAGACAAAGGACGACGATTTAACTGGCAATGTGGGTGTGATTTGTCCAACGAACCACTATAGCATGTCTTTTTTTGACGTAAATAAAAAAACGATTATACTTATTAAACGTGAGAATATATATGAACCCATTGTCACCTATGAAGATAAAATTAAACAATATGTAATCATTCGTAGATTTAGTATAAAATACAAAGGAATATTACCAGAATTAAAAATATTTTTGGATACGATTAAAACCTCGTTACAAGATAAATGTACTCCTTTACCTAGCAGACCACGCGTATATAAATTTAAAAGAAACATTTTGTTTCATGAAATGGTTCATATTCTAAAATTAAAAAAATATATTATTCATTTTCAGATATTGAATTACAATGGAAAGGTAATTGGATTGGATATATCAAAAGGTGATTTACGAGGAATGATACCGGTATTTCCTTCCGCGATGGATTTGTCTATGAGTGATATTCAATGGATAGACCAATACAAAGGTTATTCTTATAATCATACTTTAAATCTATTGAATACCGTGTATAAAGAAACCAAAGGACATATACCAAGTACTCCAGTTATAAAGGTTATAGAGGATGATTTAATTGTTGGTATAATAACACAAACCAATCAATTTGTTCCAATTAATCCTCCGACCCAAGACGTGTATGGGAAGGATTTAGAAATTTTACGTGATATAGATTATTTAGATACAGATAAGGTTGTATCGCAAGACAATACCATGGACGACGAACGAATACGATATATGCATCGTATTCAATTAGAATCCGGATTTTTTAATACGTTTAGAAATATGGTTCGCATGCAACTAGGTATACCAAAACATTATAAAATTAGAAATGAAATTGAAGGGATTGTGACGGATGAAGATAAATCCTATTACACGAAATTACGTGAAATAGAAACGAAAATACATTTCATGACGGATGAACTCGTTCAATTCATTGACATGGATGAAACCTTACTACAAGATGTGGATACAGTCATTCATTGTAATACATTATCTAAATCCAAGTGTTCTTCACAACCCTATTGTTTAAGCAAAGAAAATTCGTGTGTTTTGTTGATACCAAAACAAAATTTAATTACAGATATTGACAATTCAATCATGTATTATGGACGCATGACCGATGAAATTGTAAGATACAGTCGTATTCGGTCCTTTTTATTTGAACCTACCATTTTTTTGAATTTTTCAGAGGTCAAATACAATTTGAGAGAAGATGAAGTTATATTGGTACAATCTTTACTCACACAAGAATATTTTGATGATTTAATCCCACGCATTCATAATCCATATATACAAACGACTACGTATGACACCACGGAACCACTTCACAGTGAGAGGTACAGTAATGTTATTATGCCAACGGTTAAATCCAATCTCGTAACATGTCCTCCCCCAAAATTAACGACCGTGTCAAGTAAATGGAAAAGTAAATTTCCAACTGAAAGTATGGAATTAAAATTTTCAAACGATTCCAATCTATGTAGTTTTGATATAATGTTGACTATACTACAAGATTATGATAAGGAGGTTAGATTAACTGTATCGGATTTACGAAATGTTCTTGCCGATGAATATTCTATCTTATTTGAAAAGTATTCAAAATCCCTATTGAGTATTATGAGGGCACAGGGTAAATCCTTAATGGCACATCAATTGAATATTGGAAGAGTCACCATAACGGATTTGGTTGTAAGCGAACATTACTTTATTACCCCATTGGATATATGGGTGATTTCAAGACGTTTTCTTCTTCCAATCGTACTTTATACGTCCACAACGTTTATTGAAAATAAAAAAAATATACTTTTGTATAATGTATCCATAACGAATCATTATTATTTTATTAAAGTACCCGCGATGAAACAAGGATATAGTCTAGGACATAAATTATTAGTGTATAAATCAAAATCACTTATAAATGTAGACTCCTTGCCAGACCTTTTGCAAGAGATAACTTTACAGAACACTTCGGAAGATTTACTCGTGCATTATTTAGAACATTATAAACCGAAACGAAAGACTATCTTGGTGATAGATCGTCCATAAATTACATTTAAAACTCCATTGTATACTTTGCATCCATTCCGCCCATATCGCTTGGCTTCATATGATGGGCATTCGTATGGATAGCAATCGTATCGGTTGAACACGGGTCATTCGTTTGTCCTAATCCTGTAAAGGCGGCACGAATTTCATCTTCTGGACTGGTATGCGTTTGTTTTTCCGCTTGAAGTTGTGTCATGGCATCTAAATCCATAACGCATTCAAACGCACTGGTTCCGAAGAAACCTTCCTGTCCGCACATTACATTGGCTGAAATACCACGCATAATATCTAACTCGCCGTGTCTTGCCGCTTTTAAAAACATTTCAGGCGTTTCTTCAAACGATGCCTTTGCAATTGGACCAATGTTATCATTGTTAATCCCATGACGAAACATGGAAACCATATTGTCGTTACACGTCATTCTATCGCATAGCACACTCAAATGATGGTAATTGATATAGGTATTATCAAATTCAATTACTTCTGAAATTTCATTATATATCGCAAGTCTAGCTGCTTCAATCCCTAATACAGTATATATTTCTTGAATATCATTCGTATACGTTCGTTTGTTATCAATATAATCCAGTGCCAACAAATCTATTAAGTTTGTGCCAACCGTATCTAAAACCCATGTTTCTTTTCGTTCATATTTCCCATCTTCATAGACTAAACTATCTGTAATTTTTCTTGGAATGATTTTAACAATATTTTTTACGCCACGTAAAACCATATGGTCCAATAGTTGTTCTTGAAAATTTTTCAACATGTATATTTCATCTTGCTGATCCAAGGTAGCCGTCATTTTCACTTTCTTTTTCAAAATATGATTTAATCGTATGCGAAAGATTAGATTGTCGTCGTTGTAATCGCTAAATATACACGAGACTTCGTCGTTGTAAGAATTTTTGATTGCAAAATGGATATCATCCATGGTTAAGTTTTTATCTAGCATGGTTTCTTTATCTAATACGATACGAATGACCCATTTTGATTTATGCATGGAGGATTCCTCTTCCTGTCCTATACATTCTTTTAAAATTTCTTCAAATGCATTGAATTGTTTCATAACTACATCGTCGGAAGAAAGAAGCGGATCTTCATCGTCTGGGTCAAAACAAATGGATATGGAATTTACCACTTCACGTAGTTTTGTATGTTCAATCCGATGTATAATACGCTGGGCATTACTTTGATCCGTTTCTTCGTTTGGAAGTAAATGAATAGTACACGAAGGGTTCTTTGGATGTTTAGACAACGATAAAATTTCTTCTATTCTTGGAACCCCTCGTGTAACATTTGACTTGGACGCTACACCTGCAAAATGAAACGTATTCAATGTCATTTGAGTCGTCGGTTCACCAATACTTTGTGCTGCAATAATCCCAACCATTTCACCCGGCGCAATAATCGCCTGTTTAAATGATAAAATAATTTGTTCCATCAAAACCACTAATGCTTTACGGTTGAAACGTTTTACCATGAGTAGAATTTTGGGTGATAAATTATAATAAAATACAAGTTTGAATAGTTCAGTCGGTTGTACATATTTAAATTGTAAGAGACGTTGATATGTTTCATCTAATAGTTGAAACGTTTCTAACGGTGTAACATCTACCATGGAATATGCATTCAGATAGTGTTGTCCTTGAACGTTATTTATAATGGGTTGAAACGCCACCGGCATATTTATACCATCTTCGTCCCGTCCATTGAATACATTATTCAAGACAATTTTACGCATTTGAACGACGGTATCAATGAGTTGCTTACATCTTTGATTTAATTCGTTTTTTTGTTGTTTGTATCTTGTAAGTGTATCTTTGGTATAAGAGGTTGTGTATAGTTTTGAACCAAGGTCATCCCCTGGCATTTGATAGTGCGTGTAAATATCTTCTAACGACATTTTAACAATGGGTAATTTTTGATTTTCTACTTTCACAGTGTCAAAACCATCTTCCCCATATGAGAATTGAATGATTTTTTGTTTATTGTTTCGTACCGTCATGTCGTATTCTACTTTTAAATCTTCAAGACCCTTGACAAGCCTACGTTGAATATAACCAGTTTGACTTGTCTTTACAGCGGTATCAATCAAACCAATTCTACCACCCATTGCATGAAAGAATAATTCTTGTGGAGTAAGACCCGAAATAAAGGAATGCTCTACGAACCCTCGGGCATGGGGAGAATCGTCGTATTTATTGTAATGTGGTAGTGTTCTGTCTTCAAACCCATAGGGGACACGTTTACCATCCACTTGTTGTTGTCCCAAACAAGATATCATTTGTGATATATTAATTTCAGACCCTTTTGAACCAGCTTTAACCATGATGACAAAACGGTTGTCTTGTTGCAAACTTTGAAGACCAATCCGTCCCGATTGACTCAATGCTTGACCTAGAATATCATTCACCTGTGTCTCAAATTCCGTTTGATTATCCTTACCGCTTTTATTTTCAAATATACCCAAATGAGTTTGGTCTATCAAGGCACGTACTTCATTCTTTTTACTTGTAATCACATCTATAATTTGTTGATTGGTGTTATCGTTGGCAATTAAATCGCTTATACCAACACTATAGGCGCTGGATTTCATATATTCCGTTATAATATTTTGCAAATCGTCAATGAAATTGGAGGCACGCATATTTCCAAAATCATTACATATTCTATGCAATATACCCTTTGTCCCAGCTCCTAAAACACTTTTGTCCATTTGCCCCCGAAGGTAACGTCCATTCTCAATATGTAACACATGATTGGACGTTTTGGAGTCTTCCGTGTCTTTAAACTGTTTTGTTTTATATTTCAAGGACAAGGGTGGCAAGATTTGTGAAAGGATGTCAAAATTACTAACGTCTGTGTCTGGTATCAGTGAAATATCCACAGTATTACACGACATTAATAAATTCATGGCATCCCGAACTGTAAATCGTATATTTTCACGTGTAAATAGGTAGGACCCTAACAACGAGTCTTGAAATATGCCAACAATCGTTTGATTGTTGGCTGGAGAAATAATTTGCCATGGTACCGCTGCTAAATTCACCAATTCGCTTATGGACTCAATGTCTTGAGGCATGTGCATATTCATTTCATCCCCATCAAAATCGGCATTGTAAGGTTTCGTATCGGCTACATTCATTCGGAAAGTATCCCCGACTTGCATAATTCTAGCAATATGACACATCATAGACATTCTATGCAAGGTAGGCTGACGATTGAATAAAATGGGGTCTCCATCTAACATGTGACGATGCACACAATCCCCGTTCACCAACTGTATAGAGTTACGATCCATGTTTTCTAAATAAATATTTTCACCATTCTTGCGAACAAGTATTTTAGCACCTGGATATACATTTGGTCCATTCTGTACCAAAGTGGTCAAATACGACTTATTTCGTTTGTTTACCTTGACCGGATAAGTTAAATTCATTGCGATTTTTTTGGGAACCCCTAACTCACGAATAGATAAGTTTGGGTCTGGTGTAATGACCGAACGCGAGGAATAATCTACACGCTTACCCATAAGATTTCCTCTTACCCGTCCATGTTTTCCATTGATACGGTCTTTGATGGACTTTAAGGGACGTCCAGACCTTTGGGCAAAGGCGGCTACACCTTGTATGTTATTGTCTACCAAGGTTGAAATATAATACTGTAACAATGTAGTCCAATCTTGTATTACATTTCCAGAAGCATTGCTTTGTATTTTTTCTTGTAAGGTTTTATTTGTTTTTATAATACTCACCATGATATGACTTAAATCATCTTCGCTTCGTTGTTGTGCATCGTGTTTTACAGACGGACGTGTTGCAGGTGGCGGTACGGCCAATACTTGACAAATCATCCATTCGGGACGAGACCAAATTGGATTAAATCCAAGAAATGTTATATCTTCATCCGTGATTCTTCTTAATATTTTTAAACATATCTCCGCCGTTAATACCAGTTTCATTTCTTCTGTGTTATCTTCATCTAATCCTTTGATATTCGTCCATTCGGCAATCAACGTTGCAAATCCTTCTTTACGTATACGTTTGGGTTGTTTACATCCACAACCATCTGAGGTAGATTCGCCACATCGTTCCGCCTTACTTGCCACTTCAAATACATAATCCCATCTTGCGTCGGGCGACATAGTCAGTGCAGATTTATAGGTTTCTTTAGATACAAGCAGTTTACTACATTTGAAACATACACAACGTAATATTTTGGTGACAACCGATAAATATTGAAGGTAAAATAAAGGTCTTGCTAATTCAATATGTCCAAAATATCCGGGGGTTTGCATATAATCCAATCCATCCGTAGGACAAATCATACCTGGTTCTAAAATACCCATCCTTGGATCAAACAATCCCCCTATAACTGGTTTATTATTGATATAAGTATCACGGCTTGTAATTTCTGCGACGGAACCGTTACGAATTTCATCTGGGGATAAGATTGAAAATTGTATTCCAATGATTTTGGATGCCCTTTTGGTTGGAATCGTTCCGTTTGTACGCTGGGTCATCTTACTATAATCTACACATATTATTTAGATGGTTTATTCAATTTTATCAATTAATCATTAGACCACGTATTATGCATGGTATAATACATGTTCTTGAACATTCAAAAAATATAACTTGGTTACTCCTGACTATACATTAAAACCTTTACTATATAAGCCAACGCATAATACGGTGGATAATAGTTCGTATTCTCAGTCGTATTCACTCCGCCTGTAAATTCGTGACCATGTCCTCCTGCTTCGCCAATAACAATCCCGTGTGTGTGTGTTCCAATCCCGCCGGTCTGGGTGTTTCCGGTCTTTGGAGTATATACCGTTTCTTGTTGTTGGCTGCCTTCCACTTTTATTGTATTAAGACTAAATGAAGTGTTCTCCAGGCATTGTGCTCCGTGCGTGTGGTTGCCGACGGCATCGACTGTACCTGAATGAGTATGAGCAGGTAAGTTATCTGCTGAAATTGTAAGACTTCCACCCGTGTCCCCAGAGGCAAATGTACTCCCTGAACCAATGATAAATCTATTCTGTAAATCTGGTATTACCATAGTGCTACTGTCCTCATATGTATACGTAGAACCGTCACATAAATGCCAGTTCGTTGGTGCGATTGACCCCGTAAACATTACTATTGTTCCTATAGCAAGGTCACTACTTCCAGTAACACTTGTCTCGGCTTTTGCACCCCAAACTTGGGTTTGATATACATTTTTGTCACGGTTCGTATCATACGCTTTATTTTGTGCGTGACGTTTACGTGAGTTTAAATTAAAGATTAATCCTTGATTTCTTCCTTGTGTTGTATATATATCGGCACGTTTACTATACATAGACAATGGCATATAGGACAATGGCATATAATATAGCTATATATTAAAATTATTTATAATTATTTCACTTTTAGATTGCTTATTTTTAGATGTTTTTAGTTTTAATTTACTTCCAGTTCGCTCTAATAAACATTCATCGTTATCAAGGTGTAATTCAGGCAATGACCGTATAAGTGGTTTTTCAACCATCAGCAACAAACGCTCACACTTTAAAAGTTGTCTATATTCTTGAATATCTAGTGTTCCATAAAATTTATCAAGAATATAATGAGGTTTTGGTGCTGGTTTTATATTTCGGTCGTAATTATATATTTTAGAATATAAATGGTTTAAATGTGCGTATCGTTCAAATTTTACAGATGAATCAATATCCGATTGGTCGAATAAATATCCAGTAGCACATTCTGGACTACAAAAACAACCATATACATGATATGACCCATTTATGATATATTTAGGTATATAGATGGAAGGATTATCGTAGTCACAAGTGCACCAAAAACAAGCAGACCTCTTGTCTGGAATATTATTGGTATGTAGATTTTGCGCCAATATTTTTAATTTCGCATTCAAAGATAATGTATCATTCTCTTTTGTAATAGGGTCTTCAGGTCGTGGGTGTGTATATTCAAAATCTTTTACTAACCCAAATTTATCGTCTTTATTAAATGGATGTGGGTCTACGGATTCACCGTTCGTTATATTATTTTGCAATGACCCGTTAAATTCATGATTTTTAATATCACATAATTTACATTTTAGATGAAGAATAATATTTGGTTCTGACGGTTGTATCGTATCTTCTAATGGAGTATGCATAATAATTTCTCCACCCTTGGGTTTTCTTCCTCGTTTCTTTGGTTGTTTTTGGGAAGCGTCACGTATTGGGACTACTCGTTCAGACATAATATAGATATAGGTGGTTCAATTTAAATATATTTAATTAATGTTTAATTCTGAATATCCGTTCGCAAGAATAATTTACCGGTATCTTTTGGTAAAAACATATATAACAATAGCATTGCAAGTATAAAGAATACATAATTTCCATATACGTCTAAACCTATTCCAAAAAAAGAAAAGATGGCCGAAGATACATATACTATGCATATCGTGAATACAATGATGTATAACAGTTGTCGGATACTCATATGTTAAGTATATACTTTTTATATTATTGCATTTTAATATCATTTACGTTGTAAAATCCAGTGTCTGTATTTTTTGTAATATGATTTGTATCATAATAAGCATATTCCGTTACAATTTGTTGTTCAAATTGTTTAATTACATATTGCGGTTCTAAAGTACGATTGTATTTTAAATCACTATCATATATAGTCACTTGAGGTTGAATGACTGAATTGTACTCTTTAGTCCATTTACCATTTGTATCGCGCAATTTAAGTGTATCTTTTATAAAGTTACGTTTAGATGCTAATAATTTAGATTCATAGGAATCGTCTTCTGAGTCGGTCTTTAAATTTAATAATACCTTTGTATTTCCCAAAAATAAGGCATACTTTACAATTCCGCCTTTTGTATATACCGGAGTATCTCCTATTGTAATTTCAATACCGTTTATCACAAGTGGTTTACCATTCACAGTTACTGCAGCATATCTCAACGACCTACGGTAACTTCCAAAATAATAATATGGTCCAAGGGAGGCATAGGTATCTTCACGACGCATACCCATTCCTGCAATAAGACTAACCTTTTTATAATAATCCCCCCTGTAAGCGGTGGTAGGGGTTTCAAAAATGGCATCGTTTTCATTGACTACGCGTATAAATTTAGGATGGATTGTAAAAAAACGTGTTACTTGTTCTAATACACCAATGTTAAAATATTGTTTTAAATTCACAATATCATCTACCGTTAACCAATACGATCGGTCAAGTTTAGTAATTTGGGTTACCTCTTGACGGGTACTATCGTTTTTATAAAATAAATATTGTAGGTTCTCATATTCATATAATCCGCAATAGGTTTCGTGTTCGACCGTTGGTACATGTTTATGGGTTAGTTTAAACGTTTCAAACTCAAGTAACCCTTTGTTAATATTTAGTTTAAATCGTAAATAAGGTAATACGCCGTTTTCAATCAATTGATAATGTATTCTAACACAAGTATGAATACGTATAGAACTTGTTCTTAAATCCAAGTCTTCGTCTCCTAACATACGACATTCTATAGATTCCATATGGTTCAAATTCACTATGTTTAAATTATCCGTTCCAGCCACATCTGTGAAATCAAAGTCACAAGGCGTATCCATCCGTGTAGGAGAACCAGAAAGCATAGTATTAGTATATATTCTAAATTAGGTCGTTTGATGTATATCTTTCAGTCTGATTTTATCGGTTGTCTTGACCCCTCTAGTTTCTAATATAAAGTTGGTTAATTCTTGGGCGGTTTCATTATTCGTATCTTTAAAATAGTTTGTAATGGATGTCATTAAATGGGTTTTACTGATTGGGATACGGACCTTGTTTTTAGTATATATAATTTTTCCATTGGTCGTATCAAAACAATCAATCTCATTGGTTTTCATGGTCTCAATCAATACCTTTGCAAGGTTTTTTTTACTTTCACGACGTTGTTTTAATTCCTTCTGTAATACTTTAATTTCTTGTTCTATTTGCATCCATTCTTTGACTGTATGTACTAATTGTTCTTTTGTATTCATATCATATTATTCAAGACATGTTTATATCTATTTTACATTACAATTTAGAGTTAATGACATAAATACTTATATACATTTTTATTTTTGTAATAAGGCATATAAAATAATTTTATATATATATATATATGCCTTATTATAAAGATAAAAATGTGTTATTTATACATATACCTAAAACAGGTGGAACTGTAATTGAAAACAACATTGAAAAACATACACCGCAAAAATTATTTAGCGGTAAAACTAATAATTTATTAGATTTTCCATATAATAAAAAATCTCTTCAACATCAATTTTATACAACTATTTATAATTTTAGAGATAAGTTAAATGTAAATTTTGATAATATTAAAATTTTTTCTGTTGTTAGAGATCCTTATGATAGAATTATAAGTGATTTATTTCATTATAAACTAATCAAAAAAGATTTTACTGCTAAACAAGTATATGATATAATTAAAAATAATTATATATATAGAGATGATTTAGATAATCATAATGAACCTCAATATAAATTTATTGTAGATGAAAACTCTAATTTAATTAAAAATATTAAAATATTTAAGACTGAAACATTAAATGAGTCAAATGATGAGTTAAATAAATTTATAGGATTTGATATAAATATTAAAAATACAAAAGTCAATGATTATAGTAATTATTTAAACACAGATTCTATATTTCTAATAAATACTTTTTACAAAAAAGATTTTGAATTATTTAATTATAACTTAAAATCGGAGTTTTAATGTTTCAACCATTGGTACATGTGTATGGGTGATTTAAACGTTTCAAATAAATTGTATCATCCTATCAAATCATGATTTGTTGCGTAGGTTAGTATACTTCCGTTTACAATTGGAATTTAAAATTTCTTGTTCTATTTGCATCCATTCTTTGACTGTATGTACTAATTGTTCTTTTGTATTCATATCATTCAAGACATGTTTATATCTATTTTACATTACAATTTTTTCTATAAGATATATCATGTCCGCATATTATTTCATTCGTTATACAAGTTTAAGGTAATGAGTGTCTATGCAGTTCTTCATTTATACACCATATCACAAACATAAACGTTATCTAGCGTAAGAATTCTAAATATATAATCATGCCTATTGTATGAGTAACTTTATATCCAATGAAAACAAACGAATGCTATGGAACATTATGATTGAAACGGATTTATTTGCAGGGTTAGATGATAAGAAATATACACAAGTCGTACATTTATTTGAAGAGGTTATGACTAAGCTGAATAATGAAGATGGGAAAGCGTTGAATATTAAAAACAAAATGGTATTATCTGAAATGACAAGTAAATTAAGTTTGATAAAAAAAATAAAAGATAACCTTTCCTATGATTTAAATCCTCAGTATAGTTTAGATTACCGTTTACTTACAAGTAAAAAACCAGAGGTGATTGATTTTACCGATGATATCCATGAAAATGTCGTGGTAGAAGACGATTTAAAACGTCTCATAGAATCACGCGAACAAAATATAAAAGAATTTACACAAGATAACGGAAAAGAAGACCAAGGCGCGGTCAATTTATTAGAGTTTTTAAGTAAAAATATACAAACTAAGAATGAAATGTTTAAAGATATAAAAATAACATGTCAAGAATTAAGCGATGGATTTAAAAAACTAAATATATTATTAGAAAAAATGGAGTCTGTTATAAACGTTTAAATTCATATCCAACCAAAGTTTTAATCAATCGTCCAATTTGAATGGGTTGACCTAACATGTAACTTTCCCATTCGTATATATCGCCGGTTTCTTTCACTATAGCATATTTAATACCTTGTATGATAACTTCGTCGGCTTTGATAGTTCGGGTTTGTCTGTTTTGTTCAGCTACCGCATCGGTATCTTCGGATGTATATGAACCAGACGATGCAAATTTATTAGGGTCAATGGTTCCAAATGAAAAACATTTTAATGACTCAGACCCAATCTTTGTATGTATCGCACAATCAATGGAGGCCTCTTTTACAGAAGTTAATATTTTATCCGTTAATTCTTCTTTTATATTTGCAATTTCCCATAAAGCTTGGTCACTTGTAAAGGGTGTAATTCCGTCTCGCTTGCTGGTATCTTTTAATCGCAATTCAATCGTAGAATCACTGGATAATTGTTTTTCTGAAAATTTCATTAGATACAGAAATACATCTACGGTTCTCAGTTCTTCGGGCAAGTCTTGGTGACTGCATATACGTCTTGCTCTACCAACCACCTGTTCTATACGCACAGGATGCCAATAGGGTTCCGTAATGTGTACATATCTTGTATTCTTCAAGTTGATACCTTCTGCGCCAGAAGCAGTAATCATAAATACTTTTATAACTTCACCATAAATATTATTTTTTGAAATGGTTAATACGTCTGCTTGTAATGCAGGAGGAATATATTTCCAATCTCCGTTAAATACATTACGAACAATTTCTTTGTATTCGGGAGTTTCCGTTCCTGTATAGAGTACAAACATTGGTTTGGTTCGTTCGTCTACAGGAACGTCTAATCTCCAACCATCCGAGGTTGAATGTATTTTAAACTCTGTAAAACCATTGGCTTCAAGGACTAATTTAAACACACCTATACCTTCCAATGTTCTAAATTGACTATATACTAAATGAAGACCAACGTGTTCAGTACTTGTAATGTTATCTAACATTACACCAAATTTAGGGCTATATATTTCTAAAGCATCTCTCGTGAGAAACTCATTTTTCCGAACCGATAATGTATCCAAAGACTGTTTTATACGTAAATCGTACGATGTGATGGGTTGTACGGTTTCTAGAAGTTCATCTGCCTCATGCTTACCATCAATGTTATCTACTTGTACATCACTATCTAAAATGTCTTCGTCCAAAGTATCCATTGCAATTTCTGCGCCAACCTTGGGGTCTGGCATTGGTCTCAAAATATAAGGTTTTGGAAACACAAAATTACAAAATGCTCTAGAAAAGATACGATACGTGGATACAGATTCATCCAATACATTGTTCTTTTGGGACCCTTTTTTTCGTTTTCGGGCATTATTTAACTCTAGTTTTCTCTCATTTACACGGGCTTCTTCGTATTGTCCAAATTGAAAATCACTCATTTCCACATCCACTATAAAAAAATTAGACCCTTTTGTATATCTTGGCATTAAATTTTCTTGAACGCTTCTAAAATAAGAACACGACCCAAGAATGCGTCGTTTAAACAGATTTGCATTTATAAGATTGTTTTCATGGTCAATGAATAAATCTTTAAACTCATCTAACTGATCGGGTAAAACTTTATGCATATCTACTTGAACGTTCCGAACTTTAATTTGTATGGTTTGTAATAGACGCGTAATATGACCAATGAAATCTTCATCCGTGATATCACCTCTATCTGTTAATCGGACACCTTCATACACACTTTTAGACGTTTTGTTAACAAACCCAAATGGATTTCGTGTAACAGATAAGGTTGTATTACTTGAATTATACTCTATATAATCTACAACATTACCACCTAATACAGTGCTTTTAAACAATTCCTCAAATGTGGATTTTGCAATTTTATTTTGAGATTGAAAGGTCAATGAGATTTTCCATGTTTTGATATATCCTTGAAGTATATTAAACGTTATACCTATTTCATTCGGATAATTAATAATAGGAGTTCCTGATAATAATATAATTTTAGCATTACTTGCGGACATTAATAAATGATACAAATGTTTGGATACACTATCTTCAATCTTTTTTGACAATTTATTTACAATACGACTAACTAAATTATGAGCTTCATCAATAATCACCACCGTATTATCAAATGGATTATGAGGTCCATTCTCTCCTTGTATCAAGGCATTTAAATGTCTTCGTCTCATACCATTATAGGATATGAATTGATATTTATAACGTATCATTTCATCTAATTGTAAATCCAAGGATTCCTTTTCAGAACGATTTAAGCTATCATAATTAGAAGGATTCTTAATGTTTACAAACCATGCCCCATTGTTTTTTTGTATATAGGTTAAACCTAAGTTTAAAGTTACAGATAATGTATGTATATTTTCATCCGTGGCCGTTATAAATTCCCAATATTGATTTTTCTTATACATGGGGTCTCCACATTTTTTTAATTGTTCATAATAATTACGTCTTAAGGAAGCAGGGGTCATTACGATAATTTTTTTATGGTCTTTCATACCTTCTGCGATTGCAATAGATGTGCATGTTTTACCTGAACCCAATCCATGATATAATAGTAAACCACGATAAGGTGTATAAAGATTAATATAATCCCTAACAATTTTTTGATGTGTCATCAAGGATAAGTTATCCGTATCCGATATGGTTTCACACGTGGATTTATCTGTTTTTTTTAATTCTTCCTTATAAGGTGTAAAAATAGAATTTATAAAATTTATAAAAATTTCACGATTGGACATATAATACGAAGACGCTTTTATGAGTACGGTTTGTTTTGATTTCTGAATACGTTGTTCAACCGGTATGCCTCTGATGTCTACAAGACCTGTAGGTAATACACGCGTTTCTTTTAATGCAGATTTTCTTTTACGAATAATAATCAGTTTCTCTTCAGGTTTCTCTTCAGGTTTCTCTTCAATAAGTAATTTTAATTTTTTTGGTTTCTTTTTTAGTTCGGATGGTGTTTCTATCGTAGAAGATTCTTCTATAACCGGTTTTAATTTTAATTTTTTTGTTTTTGATTTTTTAATCTTTTCTGGAACTGTTTCTTCTGGAATCGTTTCTTCTGGAACTGTTTCTATCGT
>Ga0105055_10001538_pt1 | contig 37027 bp, 33 predicted proteins | sample BON03_FD_78090 | JGI IMG/M metagenome (GOLD analysis project Ga0105055, IMG submission 78090) | Freshwater microbial communities from Lake Bonney liftoff mats and glacier meltwater in Antarctica - BON-03 | ecosystem: Environmental > Aquatic > Freshwater > Ice > Glacier meltwater | place: Lake... | reverse complement strand
CGTTGGTGATGACCGATCCCAGAAAGGCAAGACCAGGGCTCTGCCCTGGACCCGCCCAAGGCCGAGGGCCTTTGGAAACCCATCTTTTTCAATGATATGAGGTCCAGGGGCTCGGCCCGTCGCGCGAAGGCGCGCGCCGGACCAGGCGGGGTGCGGGGCAGCGCCCCGTGCTTGCTTTGGAGCGGTCATTCATTTCGGCGGTTTCTATTCAGGGGGCGTCGCCCCCGGGCTGGGAGTTGAGGAGCCGGGCGCCATCCGTGCCGAACCACATTGCAGTGGCCGTTCAATCCGCAGCCCGGGACCGATCAGTTTACATCTTCAAGTGTGGCGGGCAGTAAGGCTCCGTGGAGCGGTCACACGTCATGGGTGGGCAGGACGAAGTTGTGTGGAAGCTGAGGCACTGACCCGTGGCCAACTGCGCATTGCCGTCGGAATCGTCACCACCGGTCGGCCGGAGGTGGTGCCCGAAGTGCTGGCCGAACTGTCCCGTCAGCATCGCCTGCCTGACCGATTGCTTGTCTGCCATGCTGCACCGGGCGATGTTGCGCTGGTACCGGTGGGGGGCGCCGAACTGTTGCTCTCCCCGCCCGGCATCGCCGCCCAGCGCAACCGGGTGCTGGATGCGGTGGATGATTGCGACGTCGTGGTGTTCTTCGACGACGATTTCCTGCCCGGGCCGGATTGGCTGGAGCGGGTGGAGACAGTGTTCCTGGGGGAGCCAGGCGTGGCGGTGGTGACTGGCCACCTGATTGCCGACGGCATCAAGGGTGCCGGGATTGCCCCATCGGCCGCGCGCGCGATGCTGCGCGATGACCAGGGGGGGGATGGGATGGTACCCGCCCCGAATGGCTATGGTTGCAACATGGCGCTTCGTCTTGCGCCGCTGCGGGCGCATGGGCTGCGCTTCGATGAGCGGCTGCCGCTCTATGGCTGGCTTGAAGACGTGGATCTGACGCGGCGGCTGGGCGCGCATGGCGCAATCGTGCGCTGCCTGGCGGCGCGTGGCGTGCATCTGGGGGTGAAGCGGGGACGTGGGCCGGGCTTACGGCTCGGCTACTCGCAGATTGCCAATCCCCTGTACATTGCGAGGAAGGGCTCTCTTCCGTGGAGCCATGCCGTTGGCCAGATCTCCCGCAACGTTGCTGCCAACCTGGTACGCTCATTGCGGCCGGAGCCATGGGTGGATCGCCGGGGCAGGCTGGCGGGCAACCTGCTTGCCGTGGCTGACCTGTTGCGAGGTCGGCTGGCGCCCGAGCGTGTTCTGGGCCTCTGATCGCTGGCGGTTCGGTGCATGCACTTGCGCCTCCCGACGGCACGGAAGCAGACTGCGATGGTCCCGCTGTAGTGGCAGGGCAGCCTGCGCCTTGGCCCGCAGCGTCGATGTATTGGTGGGATGACGTGCCGGTGGGATGACGTATTGGTGGGATGACGTATTGGCGGGGTGACGCCGCCGGTGCCGGTGTCCGATGATAACGGGAAGAATTCACGCCGATGCCAGCCGAGCCACACTACGACATTGCCATTGCCGGTGGCGGCTCCGCAGGGGCGGTTCTGGCGGCGCGCCTGTCGGAAGATGCGCGACGGCGCGTGCTGCTGATCGAGGCCGGGCCGGGGATCGCGCCAGGGCGTGTGCCGGCGGTGCTGGCTTCCGCCTATCCCGGGCGGGCGCAGTTCAATCCCGATTGGTTCTGGACCGAACTGCGCGCCACGATGGGCGAGGTGCGGTCCAACCAGCCGGCGCCGCCGCGCGGCTACGAGCAACCGAAAGTGCTGGGTGGCGGCTCCTCGGTGAACGGCATTGGCGCCAACCGGGGCCAGCCTTCCGATTACGACGAGTGGGTCGACCATGGCGCGCGGGGTTGGGGCTGGGCGGATGTGCTGCCTTATTTTCGCAAGCTGGAACGAGACCTTGCCTTTGATGGTCCGTTGCACGGCAGGGACGGGCCGCTTCCCATCCAGCGGGTGCGGCGCGAGGCCTGGACCGGGCTCACCCGCGCGGTTGCCGATGCGGTGGCCGCGGAGGGGCTGGGCCAGGTCGATGACCAGAATGGCCCCTGGGAATGCGGCATGGTTCCAACCGCGGTCAATCTGGATGAACATGGCCGCCGCGCGAGCACGGCTTTGGCCTACTTGACCGATGATGTTCGCCGCCGGCCGAACCTGACGATCCACACCGAGACCTTGGTGCGCCGTATCCTGTTCGATGGCACGCGCGCCATCGGCCTGCGGGTTTCCCATCGCGCGGAGGAACGCGTGGTTGCGGCTCGCCACGTCATCATTTCCGCGGGTGCCCTGGGGAGTCCGGCGCTGTTGATGCGCAGCGGGATCGGCCCCGGCGCGCATTTGCAGGCGCGTGGTATCCCGCTGTTGGCTGATCGGCCGGGAGTTGGCGAGAACCTGCAGGAGCATCCTGCCACCGGCTTGTCGGTGTTCCTGGCGCCGCATGCCCGTGGCGGGGCGGGCGAGGACTACCACCTGCAGGCGTTGCTGCGCTGGTCGTCGGGGCTGGAGGGGTCGCCGGCGGGTGACATGCACGTGGCCGTATCGACCCGCGGAACCTGGCATGCGGTGGGCCGGCGAATTGGCGGGTTCTATGGCTGGGTGAACAAATCGTATTCGCGGGGCCGGTTGCGACTGGGAGAGGCGGCAGACGGTGCGCCGGACATCGATTTCCGGATGCTGTCGGATCGGCGCGACCTGGTGCGGCTGATGCAGTCGTTTCGGATGAGCCTTCGCGTGCTGTCGGCGGTTCGAAGCGCGGGGGCGGCGCTGGAAGTGTTCCCCTCTGGCTATTCCGAGCGGATCAAGCAGCTTGCCCGGCCGACGCGGCGCAATGGGCTGGTGATGGGGATTGCGGGCCCGCTGATGGACGGCAGCTCGGTGCTGCGCCGGCGGATGATCGCAGTTGCCACCGAAGGCGCGCCTTCGCCTGAAGAGATCGCTGCCGACGATAGCCGGCTCGAAGACTACCTGCGCCGGGTGGTTGGCGGCGTATGGCACCCGTGCGGGACCTGCCGGATGGGCGATCCGTCAGACCCGATGGCTGTCACGGACCCGTTGGGAAGCGTGCTGGGCACCGACGGCCTCTCGGTCTGTGATGCTTCGTTGATGCCAACCATTCCCTGTGCGAACCTGAATGTGCCGGTGATCATGATGGCTGAGAAGATGGCTGATGTGCTGAAGGCCAAGCTTCCCGTCTGATCGGGTGGCAGTGTTCCCGCCCGATGACCGGAGGGAGAACACGGGATCGATCTGGAGGGATCGCTGGTCGCGACGCACGATGCAGGTGGGGCCAAGGGATTGCCGCCGGGCTTTTCCCGGCGCGTGCTGCATCGCATGGCCGTGCCGATTGACCCCTGCCGGGCGCCGCCGCACGCTGGGGCACGATGAAGTTTCCCCTCTGGCTGTCCGCGCTCGGTGCCGCCTCGCTGGCGCAGGCCGCTTCCACGTTCATGGGGCAGTCGCTGCCGGTGCTGGCGCCGTTGCTGACCGCGTCGGCCGGGGTGGCGCCGGAGCGCATCGGCAATCTCTCCTCGCTCACCTCCCTCGCCAGCATCGCCTACATGGCGTTCGGCAGCCCGATCCTGGCGCGGCTTGGGCCGGTGGCCAGCCTGCAGATGGGCACGGCGATCGCCGTGGTCGGGCTGGGGGTGGCCGCGATCGGGCTGTGGCCGGCGCTGGTGGTGGGCGCGCTGTTGATGGGGCTTGGCTACGGCCCCACGCCGCCGGCGGGCAGCCGGATGTTGCAGGCAACGGCGCCGCCGGCACACCGCTCGCTGATCTTTTCGATCAAGCAGGCCGGCGCACCGGCCGGCGGCGCGCTGGCCGGGCTGATCATCGCGCCGGTCGCCGCGCTGTATGGCGGGCTGCCCGGGCTGTTGCTGGCCATGGCGGTCGGTGCCCTTTCGGTGCTGGCGGTGCAGCCGGTGCGCCGGGCGCTGGATGCGGACCGCGACCGCACGCGCTCGGTGCATCCGCGGGTGCTGTTCAGCAGGCGCAACCTGGCCACGCCGTTCGCGGCGCTGCGGCGGGCGCCGGCGCTGCTGCCGCTGACGGCGCTGACGTTTTCGTTCGCGGTGCTGCAGGGGGCGCTGTTCAGCTTCTCGGTGACGTACCTCACCCAGCGCGGGATGAGCCTGGCCGCGGCCGGCTTCGCGTTCGCCTGCCTGCAGGCGGCCGGCACGGTGGCGCGCATCCTGCTGGGGTGGGTCGCCGACCGGACCGGGCATGCGACGGTGAACCTAGTGATCCAGGCTTTCCTGGCTGCTTCGGCCGCCGTTGCCTATGCGCTGATCCCGGCCAATGCCTCGCTGGCGCTGGTGGCGACGCTGGCGGGCGTGGCCGGGTTCTTCGGTGCGTCGTGGAACGGGATCTACCTGGCCGAAGTGGCGCGCCTGGCGCCGCCTGGCGGGGTGGCCGACGCCACTTCGGGTTCCACCATGCTGTGCTTCATGGGCTACGTGATCGGGCCGACGCTGTTCGCCGCGGCCGTGCCCTGGCTGGGGTGGGAGGTGCCGTTCATGCTGTGCGGGGCGCAACTGGCGTTGATGGGCTTGGTGCAGGCGGTGCTGCTGCGGCGGCGCTGACGGCGGGTTGCGGGTGTGGGCGTTGCGGTGGGCGAGTTGCGCCCGATATACGGCGAATTGGCCTTCGCGCATCGCGCCCCCAAGGAGTGCCCGCTGCATGCCCGAGACCACAACGACCCCGCGCGCCAATGTGCTGCCCAAGACCGAGCGGCCGAAGATGCACAAGGTCATCCTGTTGAACGACGACTACACGCCGCGCCACTTCGTGGTGATGGTGCTGAAGGTGGAGTTCGGCATGAACGAAGGCACCGCCAGCCGGGTGATGCTGACCGCACACCAGCGCGGCGCCTGCGTGGTGGCGGTGTTCACCAAGGATATCGCCGAGAGTAAGGCAACACGCGCCACCGATGCCGGGCGAAAGGCGGGGCACCCGCTGACGTTCACGACCGAACCGGAAGAGTAGCGGGGCGCGGGGGAATCGAGGTAAAGACGAGTCTTCTTTTTCTGGAGAAAAAGAAGCAAAAAGACTTTTTTCTATTTTGGGTGGTAGCGGGAGGCTGGTCGCACTGAAAGGAATGAAAAGTTTTTTGGTTCTTTTTTTCAAAAAAGAACCGCTTCCTACTCTTGCGTAACGTGCTCGCCCGGCACCCGGCCGCCGTTCCATTTGCCGCCCAGTGCGCGTTCTACCTGGGCGCCGAGTTGCAGGAGCAGGCCGGGGGTGCCGAGGCGGTGGGTGGTGGTCGTGGAGATCGGAGTGAGGATCACGTCCCAGTTCATCACCGTGCTCCTGCGTCCTGCTCCCATGCGTCCTGCTGCCATGCGTCCGGCGACTTGTGCCGGGCGGCGCGGGGCTCAGCGCCATGCCGCAAGGTAGAACCGCGGCAGCTCGTCGGGATAGGCCTTGAAGGCCAGCCCGCGCGAAAAGCCGTAGGCCGTGACGTAGGTGTTGAGCGGCACCATGTAGGCCTGCTCGGTGATCCGGCGGATTGCCTGGCTGTAGAACTTGCGCCGTTCGTTGGGGTTGGTGCTCGCGCCGCCCTGCTCTACCAGCGACTGCAGCGCCGGGTCGCGGGCGTAGTCGTTGGCGCCGCCGGTGAAGAAGATCGGCAGGATCGCCGAGACGTCGTTGATCGAGTAGCTGCCCCAGGCCGCCTGCCCCACTGGCACCTCGCCAGCCAGGTTACGCCGGACCATGGCGGCCACCGGCAACTGGGTGATGCGGGCATGGATGCCCACCGCCTTCAGGTCGGCCTGCACCGCGGCGGCCCATTGCGGCAGCACGTAGGTGACGAGTTCCGTGTCGAACCCCTCCGGATAGCCGGCCTCGGCCAGCAATGCCTTTGCCTTGGCGGGGTCGTGGCCGTAGCGCAGCGCCGCGGCCTGGTCGCAGCCGAACTGGGTGGGGAAGCACGGCACATCCAGCACCCGCGAGCCGCCCTGCACCACTTCGCGCACGAATGCCTGCTTGTTGATGGCATGGGCGATCGCCTGGCGCACCTTCTGGCGGGTCAGCGGGTTTTCGACGCCGGTGCGTCCGGCGGCATCGAGCAGGAGGTAGCCGATGCGCATGCTTTCGGCCCGCAGCGCCTGCAGGGAGGGCGTGCCGGCCACCAGGGCGTAGTCCTCGCCGACGAAGTTCCAGATCCAGTCGGCACGGCCTTCCAACAGCGCCTCCAGTTCGCTGCGCGCGTCGGCGACCTGGGAAATCTCCAGGTGGCGGATCGGCGGGCGGCCTTTCGGGCTGTCGGCGTAGTAGCCGTCGAAGCGTTCCAGCACGATCCGGCGGATGCCGTCGGTGCCGACGATGCGGTACGGCCCCGCGCCCACCGGCGCCCGCGCATAGGCCTCGGCACCCATCCGCTCGCGCGTGGCCTTCGGCCAGATCGGCAGGACCATGGCGAGATATTCGATGGCCGCGGGGAAGACGCGCTTCAGCTTGATGCGCACGCGATGGCTGTCGACTTTCTCGGCACCCGCCATCCAGGCGAAGTTGCTGGGCACCGACACGCGCGGGTCGGCCAGGACGGTGTTGACGGTGTACACCACGTCGTCGGCGGTGAAGGCACTGCCGTCGTGGAAGGTGACGCCCTGGCGCAACTGGAATTCGAGCGTGGTGCTGTCGACGTAGCGCCACGAGATCGCCAGCAGCGGCTTGACGGCGAAGGTGTCGGGGTCGCGATAGACCAGCCCGTCCCAGGCGTGGTGGGCCAGGATCAGCCCGGTGCGCTGCTGGTTGTGGTAGGGGTCGAGGTTGGTCACGGCGTCGCGCCAGGCGATGCGCAGGGTGTCGGTCGCGCTCTGTGCGCCGGCGCCCCCCGCAGCGAGCACGCCGGCGAGCAGGGCCGCCACCATCAGCGCTGCCCTCATCGCCCGCCGCATCCCCATGGGCACCCCGATGACGCAGCGCATGCACGTCCCCCTTCCCGCATTGCTGAAGCTAGGGGCGGGCACCGGGGTCAGGCAAGCACTCTCGGGGCATTCGGCGCATGGAACCGCTACAGCAAGCCGAGTGCCTCAAGCTCGCGCCGCAGCGTGTCCGGCAATTCGTCGCGGCCGGTGGCGGTGGCGCTGGCGCCCAGGTCGGGCGGGGCCGCCGCGGGGTCGAGGTAGCGCCAGCCCTGGAATGGCCGGGTCGGCCGCGCCGCCACGGCCACCAGGTCGGCGTCGAACAGCAGGGCGGCGCAGCGCGAGCCGTCTTCCCAGTGATCCTCCATGATGTCGACCACGCGCTGGCGCACCACGGTTGCCCCGGCGATCACCCAGTAGAGCGAGCCGCCATCGACCACCTCGGCGGCGCGGCGGGGGAAGCTGCGGGTGCGGTGGCGCAGTTCGCCGCCGGCGGCCAGCCGCGCCTGCTGCAGGGAGCGTAGCTGGGCGACATCGCTGATGCCGACGCACAGCTTGGTCAGGTGGAGCATCAGCCGCCGTGGTCCACTCGGTGGCGCGCCAGGGCCGCCGCGTCGATCTCCAGCCCCAGCCCGGGGGCCGTCGGCAGGTGGAACAGCCCGTCAATCGGCTTGGGCGGGTTGCGGAAGATGGCGTGCATGCGCGGCGACGGGTCGTTCAGTTCGCAGGGCTTGGTGGCGTGCAGCAGGGTGGCGGCGAAATGCAGGTTGGCGAGGTGGCCGACGGTGGGCTGGGTCTGGTGCGGCACCAGTTCCACCCCGTGCGCCTGGCACAGCGCGGCGCAGCGCATCAGCCCGGTGATGCCGCCCATCTTGACGATGTCCGGCTGCACCATGCGCACCCCGGCATCGATGAGGTCGGCGACCGAGGCCAGGGTGTAGTCCTGCTCGCCGGCCGAGACGGTGATGGAGAGCTTGCGGGCGAGTTCGCCCAGGGCGCGGGGGTGGTAGTGCTGGACCGGCTCCTCGAACCACCAGTAGCCCAGCTCCTCCAGGGCCCGGCCGACGCGCATGGCGCCCGAGTACGAGTAGCCGTTGTTGGCGTCGAAGGCCAAGGGGAAGTCGTCGCCCACGAGGCGGCGGACGGCGCGGGCCTTGGCGATGTGGTCGGGGATCTCGCTGTCCAGGTCCACCCGGTCGTTGTCGAAGCGGATTTTGATCGCCGCCGGCTTGTCGGCCAGGCGGGCCTCGACGATGCGCAGCACCTCGTCCAGGCTGCGCTCGGCGCCGTTGCCGCCGATCGAGGCGTAGAACGGCAGCGCGGTGCGCCACGCGCCCCCGAGCAGCTTGTGGATCGGCTGGCCGAGCAGCTGGCCCTTGAGATCCCACAGGGCGATGTCGATGGCGGCCAGCGCGCCGGTGAGCGCGCCCTCGGGGCCGAGCTTGACCAGGCGGTGCATCAGGCGGTCCTGCAGCACGGCGTGGTCGAGCGGATCGGCGCCGAGCAGGGCGGGGGCGATGTTTTGGGCGATGATGTCGAGCGAGGCGCGGCCGCCCTGCATCGGCGAGGCTTCGCCCAGGCCGACGCGGCCGTCATCGGCCCAGACGCGCACGAAGGCGCTGCGCTGGGCCGGCGTGTCGGCCGGCTGCCACTGCACCTGGAAGGTCTCGACCCGCGCGATCCGCATTTCCCGACTCCGTTCCGGTGGCTGGCCAGCCGTCTTAGTGGTCCGAGCATTTGAAGGTTTCGCTTCTCAGGCGGCGAGGTCAAGCGTGATCGGCTCGATCGGTTGACAGAGCGTTTCCCACCCGTCGACCTTGCGCATCTGGATCTGACCGGAGGCGAGCAGTGCCCAGAGCAGCATCGGCACGGTTTCGGCGCAGGGCAGCACGGTCTGCGTCTTGATGCGGCGGCGAAATTCCTCGTTCAGCCGCTCTATTGCGTTTGTCGTGCGCGCGGACTTCCATTGGGACGGGTCGAGGCGGGTAAAGGCGAAGAGCCGATCCCCGGCTTCCTCGAGGCTGTCGGCGAACGCACGGCATTTCAGGCGCCATTTGCGCAGGAACGCCTTCCGCCGGATTTCGATATCGGCAGCGGTGTCGGCGTAGATCATGTCGCGGTAGTCCTCGGTCAGCTCGTCGTGCCTGTGCTTGGGGGCGTGGGCGAGAAGGTTGCGGTGCTTGTGCACGATGCACCGCTGGATCGGCAGATCTTCGCCCCAGAGCGCGACGAGGGCGGCTTCCAGCCCGGGAGCGCCATCGATGATCTTGCCCGCTTCGTTCTCGATCCGCGCGCGCCACGCTGAGCGTTTCCGTTCCGAACGTGCCGACGAGCTGGCGCTCGCGATGCCCGTGCCGATAGCCCTTCTTCGAGCCTCCGTTGCGGCCGTAGCGGCAGCGCCCCATGACGGCCTCAAGCTCTTCCTCGAACAGCGCCTCGATCGTTGCGCGGATGTTCTGCCGCAGCCGATCCTCGATGGGATCGTAGCCGGCTTCGCCGCACAGTAGCGCTGGAGTGGTCGTGTCTGTAGTCTGGTTCATGGCGTGATCTCCCTGGCGGTTGCTGCCGCCGGTTGGGTGGGTTGGATCACCCGGAGATTACGCCGCCTTCAATTTTCAACCACCTTCGCGACACGACCGAGCACATCGCCGGCTTCTACAAGCTCGCCAGCTTCGCCGGGGTGCGCATCATCATCTTGTCCGAGGGCGAAGCCAGCGAACTCCATATCGGCCTCAAGGGCACGATGGGCGCACTCTACCTCAAGGACCTCGCCGCCAAGACCCATCGCGGCCTGGAGGGGCGCATCCGCCAGGGCCGCAGCATCGGCGCCGCGCCCTTCGGCTATCGCATTGTCCGCGGTCTACGGCCCGACGGCGAGCCCGACCGTGGCCTGCGCGAGATCTATCCGGACCAGGCCATCGTCGTCCGGCGCATCTTCGCCGATTTTGCCTCCGGACAATCCCCGCGCCAGATCGCCCGGGCGCTGAATGCCGAATGCATCCCAAGCCCCAACGGCGGCGTCTGGAGCAACGGCACCATCCGCGGCCGCGCCGCGCGCGGCGAGGGCATCCTGCGTAACGCGCTCTATATCGGCCGTCTCGTTTGGAACCGACGCCACAACCTCAAGGACCCCACCGGCGGCTGTCGCGTCCGCAAGGCCAACCGGGTGGAAGATCTGGTTACCCACGAGGTCCCGGAACTCGCGATCCTCGACCCCGCCCTCTGGCAGCGCGTCCAGCACCAACGCGAGCTCGCCACCGTCGATCGCCGCATCGCCAACCTCATCGACGCCCTCGCCGACGGCATCCGCGCCCCCGACATCGTCCGTTGCCTCGCCGAATTGCAAGCCCGCCGCACCGAGTTGGAGGCAGCCCTCGAAATCACGGCGCACCGCGCGCCATCGATGCCCACCGACATGGCCGCCGTCTATCGCACCAAGCTGGCCCACCTCAGCCAGGCACTGGCCGGCGACCTCCCAACCTTCTGCAGGCCCCGCCGGTATGGTCTCCAAAACACCGGAGGACACCATCGGCGCCACCCAGGTCGTCCGCGCGATGCAGTGTTCGGTAAAGGAGGGGCCACGGGCTTGGCCCTTGGCGGGGTGCGGGGCAGAGCCCCGCAAGAACATTCCGTGAGTTCTGGCCCTCTAGTTCCGGCTTGATACCGCCACGCCCAAGCGGGTCAGGCCATCGCCCCCAGTGCCTTGTCGGCCGCCGCCAGGGTTGCCTCGATCGTCGCGTTGTCATGTGCGGCGCTGAGGAACCAGGCGCAACGCTGGTTCACCCGCACGCCGTGCGTCTGCAGCGCCAGCGAGAACTGCATCGCCCGCTCGCGGTCCAGCAGGCTCGACTCGCGCCAGTTCGCGGGCTGGCTGGCGATGAACATCGTCTGGAACATCGTCGGCACGCCGGTGACGTGCATGGCCACGCCATGGCGCCCGGCGCATTCGCGCAGCCCCTCCATCAGGCGAGTGCCGCGCGCCTCCATTCCGGCGTAAACCGCGCCACCGTCGGCGGTCAGGATATCCAGCGTGGCGATGGCCGCGGCCATGCTCTGGACGTTGCCGTTATAGGTGCCGCCATGCATCACGCCCTGGGTCTGCATGATCTCCATGATGTCGCGCCGCCCCGCCACCATGGCCATCGGGAACCCGGCGGCCACCGCCTTGGCGAACACGGTCAGGTCCGGGGTCACACCGAAGCGACCCTGCGCGCCGGTAAGGCCGAGGCGGAAGCCGGTGATCACCTCGTCGAATATCAGCACCGCGCCGTGCTCGGCACAGAGCGCCTTGGCACCTTCGAGGTAGCCGGGCGCGGGCAGGATCACCCCGCCGTTCACCATCATCGGCTCCATGATCACGCCGGCGATCTGGCCTGGATGGGCGGCGAAGGCGCGCCGCAGGTGGTCCAGGTCGTTCCAGCCGGCAATCACCATGTCGGCGATCGCCCCCGGTGCGGCCCCCGGCGTGTCCGACACCGCCACGGGCGCATCGGCCGGCCCCGCCTCGTTGCCCGAGGGGCGGACCGAGACGTACACGCTGTCGGTCCAGCCGTGGTAGTGGCCCTCGAACTTCACGATCTTGCTGCGCCCGGTGAAGGCGCGGGCAAGGCGCAGCGCCATCTGCACCGCCTCGGTGCCGGAACTGGCATAGCGCACCAGGTCCACGCCCGGCAGCAGCGAGGTCAGCCGCCGCGACAGGTCCAGCTCGCGCACGTGCTGGCCGGCGAACACCTGGCCCAGCGACAGCGTCTCGGCGACCGCGGCACACACCGTCGGCGGCGCATGGCCCAGGATCGCCGGGCCGTTGCCCAGGATGTAGTCGATATGGACGTTGCCGTCCTCGTCGTACAGGCGCGCGCCCTCACCGCGGGCGAAGAACAGCGGCACCGGAACGCTGGCATAGCGCACGTTGCTGCTGACCCCGCCGGCCAGATGCCGGCGGGTTTCCTCGTACAGTGCGGTGGAGCGGGTATAGCTTGGCGCGTTCATCTACTTCTTTTCGGAATAAGTGCCACCGGTGGCCGCCGCGCGCACCTCGGCCGCGGTATTGGCCAGGCGCAGGCGGGCGAGATGCTCGGCCTCGCCAGCCAGCATCTTGCGGGCGTTGTCCAGCACGGCCTCGGCCCGGTCGGCCGGGAACTTCACGGCGCCGTTCTCGTCCATGTGGATCAGCTCGCCCGGCGCCACGTCCATGCCGCCGACGGAGACCGGCACGTTGACGGCCTGCACCGCCATCTCGCCATGGCCCGCGCTCACGCCGCCGAGCAGCAGCTGGAAGCCCAGCCGGCGCACCGCGTCCACGTCGCGCGACGGGCCGTTGGACACCATGCCAACGCAGCCCACCCGCTGCATGGTGGTGACCATGATCTCGCCGGCCAGGCCGGCCTTGGCCATGATGCCCTCGGGCCATTTCTGCTGGATCACCAGGATGGTCGGCTTCTTCATCGCGTCGAGCGCGTCCACCACGTCCATGAAGGTCAGGCGGTTCTGGAAGTTCGGGTCCGGCAGGCCGAATACGCAGGTCACGGCATAGCCGATGCGCGGGCCCATCTCGGGGTAGATGCAGCGGATTGAGCTGTCAGTGTACCAGTTCTCGGTCCAGGGATTGTACAGCCCCAGGCACAACGGGTTCTTGGGATAGGTCGCCACCACGTTGGTGATGGTGGGCGTGTCGATCGTCAGCAGTCCTTCGAATGTGCTGTCCTGGACCATTATTCGGTTTTCCTTCCTGCGGCGCGGCGATGGCGTGCGGGGAGCATCCGACGAAGCCGGAACCGTGGCAAGGGCGCGGGCCTTCTTCCAAGTTGCCTTGCCCCCACGTGCCGCATCCCATAGGAACGATCCTTATGCCTATCCCATCCCCCGCCGGAACCGAGCCGCCAGCATGACCGACAGGCTGCGCATCGCCCATTGCGCCGACATCCATCTCGATTCCAGCGGCTACGGCCAGTCGCTGGGCGCCGATGGCAGCGCCTTTCACCGCGACGCCTTCGCCGCCGCACTGGCCGAGATGCGCGCCCATGCGCCTGACCTGATGCTGCTGGCCGGCGACCTGTTCGACAGCAACCGCGCCACCGCGGGTACCATCGAATGGGCGATGCAGATGCTGTCCGAGCAGCCCTTCCCGGTGCTGATGATCCCCGGCAACCACGACTGCCTGGAGCAGGGCTCGATTTACCACCGCTACGACTTCAACCGCATTGCCAACGTGCAGATCATCGCCGCCCCGGATGGCGAGGTGGTGCGCGTGCCGCAACTGGGCATCGCCGCCTGGGGGCGCGGCATGGTCGAGCATTCGCGCAGCTTCAGCCCGCTTGCCGGGCTGCCGCAGCGGCCGGCGGATTGCCGCTGGTACCTGGCCATGGGCCATGGCCTGTTCGTGCCCCATGGCGGCGACACCGACCGCTCCTCGCCCATTCATATGCGCGAGATCGAGGCGAGCCCCTGCGACTATATCGCGCTGGGCCACCACCACGCCGCGATGGAACTCGGCGAAGACCGCGTCCTGGCCGCCTTCGCCGGCTCCCCCACCGACAAGGTCGGACGGGGCCCAACCTACATCATGTGCAACCTCAGCGAAGACGCGCCGCCAGCGGTCATTGTCCATAAGGTCCAAATGGGCTGGGACTGATAGCAACCCAGGAAACCAGAAGAATAGAAAGGCCAGGGCTTTGCCCTGGACCCACCAAAGGCAACGCCTTTGGAAACCAATAATTCAAGGTGCAGGGGCTTGGCCCCTGCTGGGGTATGGGGCAAAGCCCCATCCTCGTACCGGTTTTGAAAGATTGTCATCTCTTCGCTAAACTTTCTACGGCGGCAATACGGATTTCCTTTGGAGCCCAACCTTGTTCCGTAAGACGTGTGAGTGCTTCTACGGTCTTTGGATGTGGAACATACGTTCCTAGAGATTTAGCCGCTTAGATGCGCATCTCAAGTGGTGGAAGTGAACCTGTTCCAAGAAGTTCATTGTCGCTTGCAATTCGAAAGAGGCGCTCTATTTCCGACTCAATTGCCTTAGCATCGTTCGTCATGGCATTTCTCCGCTTGATGGTACGTCAAAGTCATCGGCGGTTGGATCACGCCGCCGCAACGCGCTCCAAAAACGGCACCAACGCCGCCAGGAACCCCTTGGTATTCTGGCTCGGCACCCCGTGCCCGGCCTTCTCCACCGTCACCAGTTCGCCCTGCGGCAGGGCGTCGCGCAGCCGTTCCGCGGCATCCGGGGCCAGGATGTTCGAGGTTTCGCCGCGGACTACCAGCACCGGCAGGTCGAAGCGGCTTGTATCGTCCAGTGTGACCGAATCCGACGGCTTCTGCCCCGGCCGCAGTCCCAGCCGGCGCGGTGTGGCGTCACACTTGCTGATATACTTGCCGTCGGCGCGTTCCAGCATGTTGTATTTCACCGTGCGCTCGATGTGCTCGCGCGGGCGATAGGGGTCGTATTTGCGCACGTTCTCGACAAAGTGCTCAAGGTTGTCGAACTCCTCGTTCGCACGCACGAAGCCGGCGATCGCCGCGCGCCCGGCGTCGGAAATCTCCGGGCCGATATCCACCACCACCAACGCCTTCATCAGCCCGGCATGGTCGCGCGCCAGCAGCATGCCGTTGCGCCCGCCCATTGAATGCCCAACCACCACGGGCTTCGCGCCGCCCTGTGCGGCGATGAACGCCGCCGCATCCAGCGCCATCGCCGTGCCGGAATAATCCACGTCGCGCGCCCACTCACTGTCGCCATGGCCCCGCTGGTCCAGCGCCAGCACCCGCCATTGCCTGGCCAGGTGCAGGCTCACCAGGTCCCACGAATGCGCCTGCTGGTGGCCGCCATGCAGCAGGATCACCGTTGGCGCATCCGGCCGCCCCCACTCGAGGTAATGAAACCGGTGCTGCCGCAGCACGATGTTGCGGGAGGCATAGGGCACCGCCGGATCATGCTCGATGCCAAGCTCCCCCGCGCTGGTCAGCAGGCTGCGGAACTCGTCGGTCGGCGTCATGTCGAGCGGCTCGGTGCCCGGGGCGAAGATGTTGAGGTTCATGTCGGCGGTCCCGCTGGTCGTTTCCTGGGGAGCGACCTTAGGGCGGGTTTCATCCACCTGTCACCGGGCTGCTGCAAGGCTGCAACACTCGCGCGCTACTCCGGCCTGCACAAACACAGGAGGGGTGGATGCGCAAACGGTATCCCGCGGCAACGGCCATCGCGACGGCGTGGCTGGCACTGGTCATTCCGGCGGCCGCACAGGACACGCGGCCCAACATCACGGTTGCCGTGCAGCAGATCGTCACCAGCGGCACGCTGGACGTGCTGCGCGAGCAGTCCAATGTGGGCGCGCGCGTGGTCTATTCCGTCGTCGAGCCGCTGATCGACGCCGACCGCCAGGACCCCGCGCTGCCGCCCCGCCCGGGCCTGGCGACCGCCTGGAAGCGCATCGACGACCGCACCGTGGAACTGACCCTGCGCCGCGGCGTGAAATTCCACAACGGCGACGAGATGACCGCCGACGACGTGGCCTTCACCTTCTCCGCCATGCGCTGGCGCGGCGAGGGCATTCCCCGGGGCGCCACCCCGGCCACCACCATGTATCCGCCGCCGGAAGCTGTGGCCAACGGGCGCAGCCTGTGGCGCAACCTGGCCGGCGTGCAGGTGGTCGACAGCCACACCGTGCGTATCCTCAGCACCGCGCCAGACGCCACCATGGAGGGCCGCATCGCTCGCTACGGCTCCGACATCATCTCCCGCCGCGGCACCGAGCAGGCCGGCACCTGGCTCGCCTATGCCCGCAAGCCGATCGGCACCGGACCCTACCGCATCGTCGATTTCCGCAACGACAACGTGCTGTTGCTGGAGGCGCACGACGAATACTGGGGCGGCCGCCCGCCCATCCGCAGCCTGCGCTTCGTGGTGGTGCCCGAAATCGCCGGGCGGGTGAACGGCCTGCTGTCCGGCCAGTACGACTTCGTCACCGACCTGCCGCCCGACCAGATCGCGGTGGTGGAGGCCAATTCCCGCTACGAGGTGGTCGGCGGCCCGATCACCAACCATCGGCTGATCGTGTTCGACCACAACCACCCCACCCTGAAGGATGCGCGGGCCTGAAGGATGCGCGGGTGCGCCGCGCGCTGACCCACGCCATCGACCGCAAGCTGCTGGTCGACACGCTGTTCCTCGGCCGCACCATCATCCCCCGGGGCCTGCAGTGGGACTATTACGGCCCGATGCTGATCGAGGACTGGACGGTGCCGCAATTCGACCCGGCGCTGGCGAAGAAGCTGCTGGCCGAGTCCGGCTACAAGGGCGAGCCGTTCCCGTTCCGCGTACTTAACAACTACTACAACAACCAGGTCGCCACCGCCCAGGTGCTGGTGGAAATGTGGCGCACCATCGGCGCCAACGTGCAGATCGAGATGAAGGAGAACTGGAGCCAGATCATGGAGCGCAACGACAGCCGCGCCATCCGCGACTGGTCCAACTCCGCCCCGTTTGCCGACCCTGTCTCATCGATCGTCAACCAGCACTGCCCGAACAGCCCGCAGCAGCGCGCCGGCGAATACAGCAACGAGGCGTTCAACCGCCTGTGCACCGTGCTGGAAACCTCGGTGGTGCCGGCCGAGCGGCGCGCCACCTTCGCACGCATGCTCGCTATCGCCGAGCGCGAGGACCCTGCCTACACCGTGCTGCACCAGACCGCGCTGCTCTATGGCAAGCGCCGCGACATCCAGTGGCAATGGTCGCCGCTGCAGTCGATGGATTTTCGCACCGACAACTTCCGCATCGGCCGCTGAAGGAAAACCCGGCATGACCCGCATCACCCGCCGCGCCGCCCTGCGTACCACCATGGGGGCGCTCGCCGTCCCGCTGGCCGCCCCTCTTCTGGCCACCACCACCCACGCCCAGGCCGATGCATGCCCCGCGCTCACCATCGGCGTGCAGAGCTCCCTGCGAAGCCTGGAGCCGATGCGCGAGTTCTCCAACGTCTCCTGGCGCGTCGGTTACAATCTGTTCGAGGGCCTGCTGGCGGTGAACTACAAGGATGGGCTGAAGCTCAAGCCGCGCCTTGCCCAATCCTGGAAGCGCGTCTCGCCCACCATGGTGGAGTTCACCCTGAAGGAAGGCGTGCGCTTCCACGACGGTGGCCTGCTCACCGCCGAGGACGTGGCCTTCAGCTTCGGCCCCGAACGCTTCAGCGGCGAGAAGGCACCCGGGGGGCCCATCGGGCGCATCTTCGTCGGCACCATCGCCCATGCCGAGGCGGTGGACGCGCGCACCGTGCGCATTTCCACCCACAAGACCGATCCTCTGCTGGAACAGCGCCTGGCCGGCTGGGCCGGGCAGATCATATCGAAGAGGGCCTTCCTCGCCGCCCCCAGCTTCGAGTCCTGGGAAAAGGCCCCCGTCGGCACTGGCCCCTACAAGGCGCGCGAGCTGCGCGTGGACGTGCACTGCATCATCGCGGCGCACGACGCCTATCACGGCGGCCGCCCACCGGCACGCGAGATCACCTTCCGCGTGATGCCCGAGACCGGTGCGCGCATGGCCGCGCTGGCCACTGGCGAGGTGGACATGGTCACCGAACTGCCGATGGACCAGATGGGCCAGGTCAACGCCATGGCCGGGCGCGAGGCCGTGGGCGGGCCGATCCTGAACTTCCGCGTGCTGGTGTTCGACAAGAACCACAAGCAGTTGGCCGATGCGCGCATCCGCCGGGCGCTTGCCGTCGCCATCGACCGCAAGGCGATCGTCGACTCGCTCTACCACGGCACCACCCGCGCCGCCGCGGCCTACCAGCACCCTGCCTTCGGCCCGCTTTACGACGCCGCCCGACCCGGCACCAGCTACGATCCCGACCTCGCCCGGCGCCTGGTGCGCGAGGCCGGCTACAAGGGCGAGCCGATCCCGTACCGCGTCCAGCCCGGCTATTACACGCTGCAGCTGCAAACTGCCCAGGTGCTGCAGGAGATGTGGAAGGCCGTTGGCCTCAATGTGCAGCTGGAAGTGAAGGAGAACTGGACCCAGGTGCTCGCCCCCGAGGACCGCGGCATTCGCGACTGGTCCAACTCCGTGCTGTTCCAGGACCCCGCCGGCGCCCTGTCACGCCTCTACGGTCCGCGCGGCCCGATACAGCGCGCCGCGGTGAAGGAATGGTCCAACGCCGCCTTCAACACCGATTGCGATATCCTGGAGACCAGCCTCGACGTGGCCGAGCGCCGCGCCGCCTTCGCCCGCATGCTCGATGTCTATGAGACCGCCGACCCGCCCGGCGCCGTGCTGCACGACCTCGTCATGCTCTACGGCAAGAAGAAATCCGTGCAGTGGCAGCCCTACCCGGTCGAATTCATGGATTTCGGCCCGTCCAACCTCTCCTTCATATCAGCCTGAGGAACGAGCAATGAGCAACGGCATCCTGGGCGTGGGCCTATCCGTCCCCGTCGCCCACCCCAACTACGCCGATCTCGGCGCCGGCATCGACAATGCCGTTGCCGCCGGCGTGCCGTTCGTGGAACTGCCGTTGCAGAGCCTCGACGTCATCGTCGGCGCCCGCCTGCTGCGCCACCGCGTGGCCGAGGTGGCCAAGATCGTCGCCGACCGTCCGGCGCGCACCACCCTGCACGGCCATCTCGGCATCAACCTGATGGAGGAGCCGCACCTGGTCGGCCTGCACCTCGACGTGCTGAAGGCCAATATCGAGGTGGCCCACGCCATCGGCTCCATCCACCTCGTCATCCACAGCGGCTTCACCCGGCCGCTGCAGCATGCCGCCATCGAGCGCGCCTACGACCGCCAGCGCGAGGCCCTGGCCTCCATCGCCGGCATGGCGCAGGAGGCCGGCGTGGTGGTGTGCGTGGAGTGCATATTCACCTACGACAAGGCGCGCCACCATCCGCTGCCCTCGCGCCTGGCCACCGAACTGGGGCTGGTCAACCATCCGGCGATCCAGGCCACCTTCGATTTCAGCCACGGCTACATCAACAGCACCCTGCACGGCGCCGACTTCCTCGCCGAGGCCCAGGCCTTGGCGCCATTCTCCAAGCATCTCCATCTGCACGACAGCTTCGGCCGCCCGAAGGATTTCTGGACGTACACCCTCACCGAGGACCTCGCCTTCGGCGCCGGCGACCTGCATCTGCCGCTCGGCTGGGGCGACATCCCGTGGGCGCGCATCGCCGAGACATGCAGCTTCCCCCAGGGCGTGGTGGGCGATATCGAGCTGCAGCAGCGCTTCTGGTCGGAGCTGCCGCAGACCATCCGCGAGGCCGGCGCGTTCACCGCCAGCCTGCGTACGGAGTAGGACCGCCACTCCCACCCTTGGCGTCGCGCCAATCCGGGTTAGGCTGCCGCAAAGCCCGACCCGGAGACGCGCCATGACCGACCTGCCCGCCGCACCCACCGCCGGCCGCCGCCTGTTCCTCGAACTGCTGAAGCAGGAGGGGGTGCGGGTGATGTTCGGCAACCCCGGCACCACCGAGCTGCCGCTGATGGACGCGCTGGCTGGCGAGGACGACATCCGCTACGTGCTGGCGCTGCAGGAAGCGCTGGTCATGGCCATGGCCGACGGCTACGCCCGGGCCAGCGGCACGCTGGGTGTCGCCAACGTGCATGTCGCCCCCGGCCTCGGCAACGCGATGGGCATGCTGTTCGACGCGCACAAGGCCGGCTCCCCCGTGCTGCTCACCGCCGGGCAACAGGCCCAGGGCTTCGGTATTACCGAGCCCAACCTGTACGCCGAACTGCCGCAGATGGCGCAGCCCTTCGTCAAATATGCCGTCGAGGTGCGCCGCGCCCAGGACCTGCCGCGCCTGCTGCACCGCGCCGCCAAGACCGCGCTGGCCCCGCCGATGGGCCCCGTCTTCGTCTCGCTGCCGGTCGACGTGATGAACGCTGAGGCCACCATCTCCCTCGGCACCCCGTCCCGCGTCGCCCCGCGCATCGCCGCCGACGCTGACGAGATCGCCAAGGCCGCCCGGCTGCTCGCCGCCGCCGCCAGCCCCGTGATCATCGCTGGCGACAGCGTGGCCCAGTCCGGCGCCGCCGCCGAACTGGTCGCCCTCGCCGAAGCCCTTGGCGCCCCGGTCTGGCTGGAGGGCGAGCCCACCACCCTGCCCTTCCCCCCGGCGCACCCGCTGTTCCGCGGCCCGATCACACGCCTCGGCGGCTGGATCAACGCCATGCTATCGCCGCACGATCTGGTGCTGTCGGTGGGTGCGGACATGTTCACCCTGTCGCTGCCGCCGGAAATCGAGCCGCTGCCCGCCGGCATCAAGGTGGTGCAGCTCGACACCAACCCCTGGGAACTGGCGAAGAATTTTCCGGCCGACGCGGCCCTGTTCGGCGATCCCTTGCCTACCCTGCCGGCACTCACCGCCGCGTTGATCCAGGCGCTGGGCCAGGACGGCATCGCCCGCGCCCAGGCCCGCCGTGCTTCTGTCGCGGCGACGGTGGCCGCCGAGTTGGCAAGGCTCACAGCCCAGGCCGAGTCCCTCGCCGGCCGTACCCCGATCGCCCCGCTCGCGCTGATGAAGGCGCTCGGCGACACCCTGCCCGCCGAGGCCGTGGTGGTGGACGAGTCGATCTCCTCCGGCGCCGGCATGTTCCACTTCCTGCGCAACGCCCAGCCCGGCGGCCTCTACGGCAACCGCGGCGGCGGCATCGGCTGGGGCCTGCCGGCCGCCGTGGGCATCCAACTCGCCCTGCCGGACCGCCCGGTCGTGGCCGTCATCGGCGACGGTAGCGCGATGTATTCCATCCAGGCGCTGTGGACCGCCGCGCACGAGAAGCTGCCGATCACCTTCGTCATCCTCAACAACCGCTCCTACCGCATCCTCAAGCAGCGCCTGTCCGCCACCAAGGGCACCGCCGCCCAGCGCGGCCGCTATGTGGGCATGGAGTTGGCCGAACCCGCCATCGACTTCCCGGCACTGGCGAAATCCATGGGGGTGGACGCCGTGCGCGTCGAGACCATCGCGGACTTCATCGCTGCCCTGAAGCGCGGCCTCGCCGGCCCCGGCCCGCTGCTGATCGACGCCGCCACCGACCCCTCCTTCCAGCCCGTGTGAGGCCCCTCGCCATGTCGTCCTACGCCCCCGCCCTCATCACCTATCTCACCCGCATCCGCTTCGAATTCGGCGCACTCGCAGCCTTGGGCGAGGAACTCGCCTTCGCCGGGATCACCCGCCCGCTGCTCTGCACCGATGCCGGCATCGTCCGCGCGGGCCTGGCCGACCGCGTCCGCGCCGCACTGCCCGCCGGCATGGAAATGGCCACCTACGACGGCACCCCCGGCAACCCCACCGAAGCGGCCGTGCGCGACGCCGCCGCCGCGTTCCGCGCCCACGGGGCCGACGGCGTGATCGGCCTCGGTGGCGGCTCGGCCATGGACCTGTCCAAGGCCGCTTCCCTGATGGCCACCCACCCCGACGTGCCCATGTCGAACTACGCCGTCATCGAGGGCGGCCTCGCCCGCATCACCGACAAGGTCGCCCCCATCGTCTGCATTCCCACCACCGCCGGCACCGGCAGCGAGGTGGGCCGCGGCGGTATCATCATTCTCGCCGACGGTCGCAAGGTTTCCATCGGCAGCCCGCACATGCTGCCCAGGGTCGCGCTGTGCGACCCCGAACTCACCTTCGGCCTGCCCCCCATCCTCACCGCGGCCACCGGCATGGACGCCATCACCCACTGCGCCGAATGCTTCCTGTCGCTGAAGGTGAACCCGCCGGCGGACGCCATCGCGCTCGACGGCCTGTCCCGCGCCTGGCGCCACCTTGAACGCGCCACCGCCAACGGCCAGGACCGCGAGGCGCGCTGGGAAATGCTGATGGCCTCGATGGAGGGCGCCATGGCCTTCCAGAAAGGGCTCGGCGCCGTGCACGCCCTCGCCCACCCGCTTGGCGCCGTCAACAACGGCACCCTGCACCACGGCACGCTGAACGCCGTGCTGCTGCCGCACGTCATTCGCTTCAACGCCCCGGCCGTGCACCAGAAATTCGCCACCCTCGCCCAGGTGATGGGCCTGACCGTCAGTGCCGCCACCGAGGAAGGCATCGCCGGCGCCTTCGCCGCACTTTCCGCCCGCCTCGGCCTGCCCGCCACCCTGGGCGCCATGGGCGTGCCGCGCACGGTTATCCCCGACATTGCCGTCGCCGCCACCAAGGACCATTGCCACCCCGGCAACCCGCGCCTAGCCAGTGTCACCGACTACCAGGACATCCTTTCGGCGGCCTTCTGACCTCTACGGCACGAGGGCCGGGCGCAGGCAATGCTTGACCCGCCCCCCCGTTCCTGCCGCATGGTGGACCCAACCGCAATCACAGGGAAAAACAACATGCGTCGTAGAACGCTGATGAAGGCTGGCACCGCGGCCGCCGTTGCCGCCTCGTTGCCCGCCCCGGCCATCGGCCAGGGCAATGCCAAGGTGCTTCGCTGCGCGCCCGAGGCAAACCTCGCCAGCATCGACCCGGTCTGGACCACCGCCACCGTGGCCATCAACCACGGCTTTTGTGTCTATGACACGCTCTACGGCTCCGACCTCAACCTGGTTCCGCGGCCGCAGATGGCCGAGGGCCACACGCTGTCGGACGACAAGCTCGTCTATACCTTCAAGCTGCGCGAAGGTTTGTTCTTCCACGACGGCGAGCCGGTGCGCTCGCGCGACTGCATCGCCTCCATCAACCGCTGGTCCAAGCGCTCCTCCTGGGGCCAGGCACTCGGCGCGCGCATCGAGGAGATGAAGGTCGTCGACGACAAGACCTTCACCATGCGCCTCAAGAAGCCGTTCGCGCTCACGCTCAACGCGCTCGGCCAGGGCTACAGCTTCATCATGCCAGAGCGCGTGGCGCAGACCGATCCGTTCAAGCAGATCACCGAGACCATCGGCTCAGGCCCGCTGATCTTCAAGAACGACGAATGGGTATCCGGCGCCCGCGCGGTGTGGGTCAGGAACGAGAAATACGTACCCCGCGACGAGCCACCCAACATGTGGGCCGGCGGCAAGCGCGTGTATGTCGACCGGGTGGAGCACCTGGTCATGCCAGACGGCGCCACCGCGGCCGCCGCCCTGCAAAACGGCGAGATCGACTGGGTGCACGTGCCCACCATCGACCTGGTGCCCATGCTCGCCCGCAGCCGCGGCGTGAAGACCATGGTCAACGACCCGTTCGGCTGGATCGGCGTCATCCGCCCGAACTTCCTGCATCCGCCGTTCGACAACCGCAAGCTGCTGCGCGCGATCCTGCCGGCGGTGGACCAGAAGGAGTTCCTCGCCGCCGTGATCGGCGATCAGCAGGAATTGGGCAAGACCCCGGTCGGCATCTTCACCCTCGGCACGCCGATGGCCAACACCGCGGGGCTCGAGGCGCTGACCGGACCGCGCGACGTCGCGCTGGCCCGCCGCCTGGTCAAGGAGAGCGGCTACGACGGCCGGAAGATCGTGCTGATGTCGCCGTCCGACCAGCCGGCGCTGAGCCAGTTGGCGCAGGTCACCCGGGCGCTGTTCGAGTCGGTGGGCATCAGCGTCGACTACCAGTCGATGGACTGGTCCACCCTGGTCTCGCGCCGCGCCAGCCGCGAGCCGCCGGACAAGGGCGGCTGGAACGCCTTCTGCACCTCCTGGGGCGGCCTGTCGGTCAGCGATCCCGGCGGCCACTTCCCCATCCGCGGCAACGGGCGCGGTGCCTGGTTCGGCTGGCCCGAAGACCCGAAGATGGAGCAACTGCGCGACGCCTGGCTCGACGCGCCCGACGCGGCATCACAGAAGAAGCTGGCCGAGCAGATCCAGATCCACGCCATGGAACAGGTGCCGGTCATACCGACGGGCCAGTGGTTCTACCCGACCGCCATGCGCGAGAACGTCACCGACGTGGTGCGCTCGGCGCTTATGTTGAACTGGAACGTCAAGAAGGGCTGATACGGCCAGCGGTGGGAGCGCTACTCTCCCACCGCAGCCCCGCGCCGCAGCACGATGGTGGCGCGGGCGTCGCTGATCGGCGCGGACAGCAACGCCTCCAGTGCCGGGTACTCCGCGGGCGCGACAACGTGGCGGGCCACCACCAGGTGGCGGCGCACGTGCACCTCCGCCCCGTCCTGGCGATAGCTGGCTGAATAGGTGCCGGCCGCCGTCTCCACCGCCATATCCTCCGGCAGGCGCACCGCACGCAGGCCGGGCGGCAGTACGAGGGTCGTTTCCCAGATATGCTCGCCCACGTCCGCCAGCATCGGTGTCCGGCGGTGGCCATTGGGGGACAGCTTGGCGCGCAGCCGGAAGGCCTGTTCGACATCGATCCCCGCCGGGACCCGCATGAACGCCTCATCGCCCTGGAAGGTGACGCCGCGCGGCGCCCGCCATTGCGCCGACAGGGCGAAGGGCCGTGACAGATCGCGCGGGTCGCTCGCCTCGAAACGGCCCACGCCGCCCTCCGGGGTGCCCGCCAGCACGCGCTCGGCCAGGTCGCCCAGTGACGAGGCGTTGGCCACCGCGCCGCGCCAGCCGATCTCCAGGTTCGGCGACAGGCCGATCTGCGCCGTCCCATGGATCGTGCCGTCAGGATCGAGCAGGAACCGGCTGGTCAGGTGGTAGCGGTTCTGGCCGGGCTGCGGCTCGGGGGTGCGGGCTACCTTTCCCTCCGGCGTGGCCAACACAACCGTCTTGCCAGACAGCCGCCGGTCCAGCGCATCGAAGCCGGCGTAATGGTCGGTCGGGTTGGCGTAGTGGTCGAAATCCGGCAGGTAGATGATCACGTGGTTGAACTGGCCGGGCACCCATAGCGGCAGGTCGGTGGTGCGGTCGCCCCAGTCGATGATCGCCGTGGTGGAGCGGATGCCGCGCGCCGCCAGCAGTGCCTGCATCAGCACCACGTGGTCCTTGCAGTCGCCGTAGCCGTTGGCCAGGACCTGGCCCGCGGCGTGGGGCACCCAGCCGTCGTCAGGGTCGAGGTACACTGCCACGTAGCGGATGTTGCCGGTGATCCATTCATGGATCGCCCGCGCCGCCGCCCGCCCCGTCTTCTCGCCCGCCGTGCCCGCGCCGACGATGCGCTCGGCCAGCGCCGCGATCGCCGGTGTCACCATCGCGCGGTCCTGCGACTGGCGATGGTAGATCGCGCCAAGCGCCGCCAGGTTGGGTTGGGTGGTGGCAAGGAACATCGGCTGGAAGTCGCTGGCCGAGACGCTGTTGCGCTCGGCCTCCTGGGCAGCGATGTCGCGGATGCGGGCGCTGATCCGCCGGATGCCGCCCGTCACGACATCCTCCACCGCGAAACCGCCCCGGGCCCGCCAGTGCAACGTGACGTCGGCGGGGATCTCGATGATCGTCTCGTCCAGCCCCGTGGCCCATTCCAGCAGCGCCTGGTTCACCGCATTGAAGCCGAGCAGCGGTGGGGCATTCTGCGTGCGCCGCCACACCACATGGGTCCGGCTGCCCTCGCGCACCTGCGGGAACAGCACGGTCGTGGTCAGGCTGCCGACGAAGCCCGGCGCGTTCTGGCTGGCGGCACTCGGCCGCGTGAAGATCGAGGAGGGCGGCACCACCACACGGGTCCCGTACGGCTGGTCCACCCAGGCCTCGACCACCTCCAGCGTCTGCTTGTCGGGATAGAAGATGCGCGCCGCCCGCTCGCCGACGCGCAGGCCACGCGGGGTCAGCAGCGTCGAGTCGTGTTCGCTGGTGACCACATAGGTGAGGTCGCGGTTGACCACGTAACGGTCGACCGCCCGGTCGATGCGCGCGTGGGTGACGGGTTGGGCAAATGCCACGCCGCCGCACAGCAGCGCCAACAGGCATGCCAGCACAAGCGCCCGGCCAAGCCCGCAAAATGCCCGGGCACCCGCAGCCAGCAGAACGCTCATCGTGACATTCCTCCGCAATGCGGGTCCAACGCCTGTTCACTAGCTCAGCGGAAGGTCAAGGCGCACGCATATTGTGGCTGTCGGGCCGCTCAGCGCGCCAGGGACAGGGCAGCACCGGCCAGCTTCTGCCCCTTGGCATCGCGCAGCCGGGCATTGGGGAAGATCAGCCGCACCCGCGTGCCCACCTCCGCCGCCGCCTCCACTTCCAGCCGGCCGCCATGCACCAGCATCAGGGCGCGCGCCAGCGCCAGCCGCAGCCCGATGCCACGGCTGTCGCGCGCCGGCGGAATCCCCCATTGCGGATTGGCCGGCTCGGGACTGGCCAGGCCCATCCCCTCGTCCTCCACCTGCAGGCACAAGCCGTCGGAATGCGGGATGATCGACAGGTCGATGGCATCGTCCTGGCGGGTGTTGCGCGCGGCATCGCCCATGACCCGGCTCAGGATATGCCGCAGCGCCCGGCGGTCGGCCCACAGGTGCACACCAGGGTTCGGCGTCACCACCCGCCAGTGCCGCCGGCCCGGCTCCAGCGCCAGCGTGATCGCAGAGACAGCCGCCGCCAGGGCCTCGGCAGGATCGACCAACTCATCGCGCAGGCTCTGGGTGCCGATATCCGGCATCGTGTGGTCCTGCAGTTCGTCGGCAAGCCCGAGCAACTGGGCGGACGACGCCGCCAGGCCCATGGCATGGGAGCCGATATTGACCGCCTCGCCCGGCGCCGCCAGTCGGTCGGCATGGCCGTGCAGGGTCATGCCGATGCCGCGCAGCTCGTTGGCCGCCAGCCGCAACAGCCGTGTCGCGGTCTGCTCCAGGCCGACGGCGGCATCGCGCGCCGCCCGCGCCTGGGCAAGCTCGCGGCGCAATCGGCCGATGCGTCCAGCCAGGGCAACGCAGCCGCCCAAGGCGACGAGAAGTCCGATGTAAGGTGCGATATCGAGGATCATGGCGCATATCTAGCGCCATGATCCCGAATCAGCGGTTAACGCTGCCCCTGGTGGGACAGCCCGCTAGCATTTCAGGCGGCGCTGCCGGCCTTCTTGGCGGCGGCCTTGAGGATCTGCCGCTTTACCACGCGGGCCTCTTCCGGCAGGCGCGAGTTGCGGGTGCCCATCAGGAAAGCGTCGATGCCGCCGTTCTTCTCCACGGTCCGGATCCCGCGGGTCGACAGGCGCATCCGCACGTCGGTCCCCAGCACATCGGACAGCATCGAGGCCTGCTGCAGGTTCGGCAGGAAGCGGCGGCGCGTCTTGTTGTTGGCGTGGCTGACGTTGTTGCCCGAGAGCACGCCCTTGCCCGTGATTTCGCAGCGGCGAGACATCGTTGAGATCCTCAGAATGAATGCGCGCCCGGCACCCCGGACAGCGATCGGCAGGCCGGGCTTATGGCGAAACCACCCGGCCACGTCAAGGCAGGCGCGCACGGGCCGGCGCACGCCACGGTGCGAAGGGCACCCCTCAATGGTCGGTGCGGCGCAGTTCGCCGGTGCGCACCGAGGCGATGGCGTTGTTCAGCACCTGGATCACCGCCTCGTCGGACAGCGAACGCGACAGCATGCCCATCGCGGCGCCGAGCAGGGCCGAGGCGATGGCCAGCGAGCCGATGTTCTGCCCGGTCATGTACTCGATGGCCTTGTCCACCACCGCGCCGGCATGGGTGAGGTCGGCGGGCACGCCGCCGGCCTCGTCCTCGCCTTCCGGAGTGCCGTTGGGGGGGGCATTCGGGTCGATTGCCATGGCGGATTCTCCTGTTTCGGGGCGGATATGGGCCAGCGGAGCGGCCTTGGAAAGGCGCGTTGCCAGCCAGGCACGGCCGGCGGCGCTACTTGGCCGCAATGGCTTCCTGCTGCTCGGCCTGCATCGCCCACATGCGGGCATAGGCGCCGCCCAGCACCACCAGTTCGCCATGCGTGCCGCGCTCCACCACCCGGCCATGGTCCAGCACCATGATCTGGTCGGCATCCACCACCGTGGACAGCCGATGGGCGATGATCAGCGTGGTGCGATGGCTGGAAACCGTGCGCAGGGCGGCCTGGATGTCCTGCTCGGTGCGTGTGTCGAGCGCGCTGGTCGCCTCGTCGAGCACCAGGATCGGCGGGTCCTTCAGGATGGTGCGGGCAATTGCCACCCGCTGCTTTTCGCCGCCGGAAAGCTTCAGCCCGCGTTCGCCGACCCGCGTGTCGTAGCCGTCCGGCAGGCGCAGCACGAAATCATGCACCTGGGCCAGCCGCGCCGCATGCTCCACCTGGTCCTGCGTGGCGCCCGGCCGGCCATAGGCGATGTTGTAGCGGATGGTGTCGTTGAACAGCACCGTGTCCTGCGGCACCACGCCGATCACCGCTCGCAGGCTGTCCTGGGTGATGTCGCGGATGTCCTGCCCGTCGATCAGGATGCGCCCGCCAGTGGTGTCGTAGAAGCGGAACAGCAGCCGGTTGATGGTGGACTTGCCCGCCCCGGTCGCGCCGACGATGGCCAGCGACCCGCCAGCCGGCACGCGGAAGCTCAGCCCCTGCAGGATCGTGCGCTCGGGCTGGTAGCCGAAATGCACGTCGTCGAACACCACCTCGCCCGCTTGTCGGCCATCCCCTTGGCGCCCTTCCGCCGGCGGTGCCAGGGCCGGCGCGCCGGGCTTGTCGGCCACCTCCTGGTGCAGCGCCAGCAGGCGAAACAGATGCTCCATGTCGGTCAGGCCCTGCTTGATCTCGCGGTAGACGAAGCCGAGCATGTTCAGCGGCTGGTAAAGCTGCATCAGGTAGGTGTTCACCAGCACGAAGCGCCCCACGCTCATCGTGCCGTTCACCACGCCCTGGGCGGCCATCAGCATCACCACGGCGAGGCCAAGGGCGATGATCACCGCCTGGCCCAGGTTCAGCATGTTCAGCGTCACCTGGTTCTTCACCGCGGCCCGCTCGTAGCGCGCCCACGATTCGTCGAACCGGCGCGCCTCGTGCGCCTCGTTGCCAAAATACTTCACCGTCTCGTAGTTCAGCAGACTGTCGACCGCCTTGGTCTGCGCTTCGCTGTCGGTCTCGTTCATGATGCGGCGGATGCGCACCCGCCAGTTGGTGAAGAGCAGCGTGAACGACAGGTACAACCCGACTGCCACCAGCGTCACCGTGGCGAAGCGCCAATCGAACATGTACCAGAGAATGGCAGTCACCATCGCCACCTCCAGCAGGGTGGGGATGATGTTGAACACCGCCAGGCGCAGCACCTGCTCGATGCCCGTGGTGCCGCGCTCGATGGCGCGCGACAGCCCGCCGGTCTGGCGGTCCAGGTGGAAGCGCAGCGACATGCGATGCAGATGCTGGAAGGTCTGCAGCGCCACCCGGCGCACCGTGCGCTGCTGCACCGCGGCGAACACGGCGTCGCGCATCTCGCCGAAGCCGGAACTGGCCACGCGCAACAGGCCATAGCCGACGATCAGCGCCACCGGCACCGCCAGCAGCCCCGCCACGCCGCCACCCGCCTCACCGCTGCTGTTCGCGCCGCCGCTCGGCACCAGCACATCCACCGCGCGGCTGTACACAATGGGCACCCACACCACGGCGATCTTGGCAAGCACCAGGAACACCGCGGCGATCACCACGCGCACCCGCGCGCCAGGGTCGCCCTTGGGCCACAGATAAGGCAGCAACGACGCGATGGTCTGCAGGCCCGACCGGGGCGGGCCGGCGGCAATGTTCAGGCGCGGGCCAGCGGAACTTCTCATGGGTTGGCATGTGGCACGGGTGCGGCCACTTTCAAAGCTATGGGGTAGGCGCGGCAGCCATTCCAGGCTAACGCGAAGCCATGGAAACCCTGCTGCGCCACCTCGCCGCCTGCAACAACGCCCGCCTGCCCGGCGACCGCCTGCCGTTTGGCATCGGCGCGCGCCAGGTGGGCTGGGTGAAGCCGGCACTCGCCGCGGCACTGGCCGATTTCAACGCGATAGCCAGCGACGCAACCCACGTGACCCTGGCCGAGGATGCCGCCGCCGACCTGCCCGGGATCGCCCGCGCCCTCGCCCTGCGCGGCCTGATGCGCTGGCGCGGCGAGGCCTTCGACGTGCGAGCCACACCCGACGGCCCAGTGCTGTCCACCATCGATCGCGGCGCGCTGCCGGCCTTCGGCGTGCAGGCCCAGGGCGTTCACCTCGACGGCCTGGTGCGCCGGGCGGACGGGCTGCACATCTGGGTCGCCCGCCGCGCCCGCACCAAGGCGCTCGACCCCGGCAAGCTCGACCACATCGTCGCCGGCGGCATCCCGGCCGGCCTGGGGCCCGACGAGACCCTGGTGAAGGAAGCCGCCGAGGAGGCCGCCATGCCGGCCAGCCTCGCCCGCCGCGCGGTGCGCACCGGAACCGTCAGCTACGCAATGGAACGGCCGGAAGGGCTGCGCCGCGACGTGCTGCACTGCTACGAGGTGGAGCTGCCGGAGGATTTCATCCCCCGGGCGAGCGATGGCGAGGTGGAGGCGTTCGAGCTATGGCCGTTGGCGCGCGCCATGGAAACGGCCTGCGCCGGCGACGCCTTCAAGTTCAACGTCAACACCGTGCTGGCCGCGCTGTTCCTACGCCACGGCCTGCTCGGCGGCGCCGCGGCCGACCGGGTGCGGGCCGCACTTCCCCGCTGAGAAGGGCCGCCCGAGAGTAACGCCAGCCGAGATAAACGCCTCCCGGGGTCGGCCCGCCTGACCGATCAGTCGTCGGATGGCACTGCGGCGATCGGGATGTCCCGCATCTCGCCCTGGCCACCGGGCTGGTCGCCGTAGCCGGCCGGCTGCTGCCCGTCGCCATCGTCGCCATCGCTGCCGTCGCGCTGGTTGCGCGACTGATGCCCGCCTCCCTGGCCACCGCCGCCCTGCTGTTGCTGCACCGCCTGGTTCATGGCGTTGACGATGCGGAAATAGTGCTCGGCGTGCTGGAAGTAGCTTTCCGCCATCACCCGGTCGCCGCTGCCCGAGGCATCGCGGCCGAGCTGCAGGTATTTCTCGAACAGCTGCTGGGCCGTGCCCCGCACCCGCAAATCCGGGCCGCTGCTGTCGAAGACGTGATTGCGATTCAGCGGGATGTTGCCGCCGTGGTGCCGAACGGGGCTGCCGCCGCCGCCGCTACCTCCGCCTCCGCCTCCGCCGCCACCACCGCCCCCGCCGCCAGTTCGAAAGTTACGTCCGCGTGCGCGTTTCATGTTCATCAGCTTGCTGAAGCGCTTTCCTGTTTACCGGCCGGACTCGGGGGCGATGGCGCCCCCGGCGAGCCATCCCTGGCCAGGCCCGGAGGCCACGGCCGTGTCGTTGCATGGGCTACCGCACGACCTGTCCACCCCGACGATCGCTGCACGCTGCAGAAGCATGCTGAACGCGATCAACTCATCTGGGGCATCGGGGACCGGCCATGGATACGGCTGATCCCTGTCGCACATGAACAGGCTAGCGAAGCGGCGCGCGCCTGCCAAACCTTTTTTCAGCCCGCCGCGTCAGCCGACCATCCCGAGCACCAATGCCCGCGCCACGCCGCCAAGGTCGCGCTGCAGCCCCCGCGTGCGCAGCCCGGCCGCCCGCGCCAGCGCGGCCACCGCGACGTCCTGGCCGATGCCCAGTTCCAGCACGGCCACCCCGCCCGGCGCCAGCAACCGGGGCAGGTCCGCGACGATGCGGCGATAGGCCGCCAGCCCATCCGCCCCGCCATCCAGTGCCCGCGCCGGCTCATGCCGGGCCACCTCCGGCATCAGCCCCGCGACGGCCGCCGACTCGATATAGGGCGGGTTGGACAGCACCAGGTCAAAGCCAGCTTGCGGTGCGGCCACCGCCACCGCCTCCACCCAGTCCCCGCAGAGGAACGCCGCCCGCCCGCCCAGGCCATGCGCCCGCGCATTGCGCGCCGCCAGCGCCGCCGCCGCGGGCGAAAGGTCCACCCCAAGCCCCCAGGCGCGCGGAAACTCGGCCAAGGCCGCCAACAATAGGCACCCGGTGCCGGTGCCCAGGTCCAGCACCCGCGCCACGCCGTCGCGCGTCGGCCATGCCGCCAGCGCCGCCTCCACCACCGTCTCGGAGTCCGCGCGCGGGATCAGCGTGGCGCGCGACACTTCCAAATCGAGTGTCCAGAAACCCTGCCGGCCGCGGATCAGCGCCATCGGCTCGCGCGCCGCCCGCCGCGCCACCAGCGCCGCGAACCCCTCCGCGATCACCTTCTCGCCGCGATCCAGCAGGGTGCCGGGCGGCCGGCCGAGGGCATGCAGCAACAGGATGCGCGCCTCGCGCTGCGCTGCCTCGATCCCGGCCGCGGCAAGGACGGCAGCGGCATCGGCCAGCAGCGTGGCGACAAGGCGGGGCGGGATCATGGCGCCTCCTGAAGCATGCGCCGCCCCCCTGGACCAGCCACCGCACCGCACGGCGGCACATGCCACCCCGGCCTTGGACGCATACCACAATCCCGGGACAATGCTTGCCTCCGCGCGCCACGTCCCCCTAGCGTCCGCCGCTGGACCCGAAAGGATTCCCAATGCTGGCCGCGACCGCTCCCCGGCCCTCCGTTCGCGCTTGGCCGATTCTGCTTGGCGCCGCCTTGCTGCTGTCGCTGGCCATGGGAATCCGCCAGAGCCTCGGCCTGTTCATGCAGCCGATGACCCAGTCGGGCATCACGGTCGCCGATTTCACCTTCTCCGTCGCCGTGCAGAACGTGGTCTGGGGCCTCTCCCAGCCCTTCGTCGGCGCCCTGGCCGACCGCCTCGGCTTTCGCCGCGTGGCCATGGCCGGCTCCGTGCTCTACGCCGCCGGCATCCTTTGCGCGGTGCTGGCCACCGGCCCGCTGGCGCTGATCCTGGGCACCGGTCCGCTGCTCGGCGTCGCCCTCTCCTGCACCGCCGCCAGCCTGAACCTCAGCGCCGCCGCCCGCGCGGTGCCGGAGCACAAGCGCAGCATGGTGCTGGGCATCGTCTCCGCCGGCGGCTCGCTCGGCACCCTGGTCGCCGCGCCGATGGCGCAGACGCTCATGACCACCGATGGCGGCTGGCAGGTGGCGATGCTGGCGATGTTCGGCCTCGCCCTGCTGATGCTGCCGGCGGCCTTCCTGATGGGCCGCGCCGACAAGGTTCCGCTGCCGCCCCGCCGCGCCGGCGAGGCCACCTCGTTCCGCGCCGCGTTGGGCGAGGCGTTGCGCCGCCGCGCCTTCCTGGTGATGGCCGCCGCCTACTGCGTGTGCGGTCTGCAGCTGGTGTTCCTCACCACCCACCTGCCTAGCTACCTCGCCATGTGCGGCATGGACCCGATGCTCTCGGCGCAGTCGCTCGCCGTGATCGGCGGCTTCAACATCGCCGGCGCCTATATGTGGGGCTGGCTGGGCGGCATCTACCCAAAGCACGTGATGCTCGGCCTGCTCTACCTGCTGCGCAGCGTGGCGATCGCCGCGTTCTTCGTGTTCCCGCCCACGCCGATCACCACGCTGGCCTTCGCCGCCACCATGGGCCTGCTGTGGATGGGTGTCGCACCGCTCACCAGCGGCCTGGTCGCCCAGATGTTCGGCTTACGCTACATGACCACGATCCTCAGCATCGCCTTCTTCAGCCACCAGATCGGCAGCTTCTTCGGCGCCTGGGGCGGCGGCATCATCCTGGAGATGCTGGGCAGCTACGACCGCGCGTGGCAGATCGGCGTGCTGATCGGCCTCATCGCCGGCACCGCACAGATCGCCTTCGGCGCCGATTCCCGGCCGACGCGACAGCTGCGCCCCGCCATGGCCTGACCGGCGCCGCGCCCGCGGCTTTTCCGGGACGCCCCCGCATGCTACCGCCCCGATATGCTGAAATCGTTCCTCCGGCGGCCAGCGGTGCAGATGTGGCTGGCGGCGCTGGTGGGCCGCTACCTCGCTTTCGCCCTGCGCACCACGCGCTGGACGCTTGAGGGCGAGGCGAACTTCGCCCCGCACGCCGCCGGCGCCCCGGCGGTCGCCGCATTCTGGCACGAATGCCTGCCGTTGATGCCAGCCCTGTGGATGCGCGCCCGCGCGGCGGGGGGGCAGCACGGTGCTACGCGCATCCACGTGCTGGTCAGCCGCCACAACGACGGCCGCCTGGTCGGCGAGGTCATGCGCCACTTCGGCGTGGCGGTGGTGTACGGCTCCTCGGCGCGCGCCGGACAGGACAAGGGCGGGGCCACCGGCGTGCGCCAGCTGCTCGACGTGCTCGCCACCGGCAGCCATGTCGGCCTGACCCCCGACGGCCCGCGCGGCCCGGCCCGCCAGGCCGCACCCGGCGTGGCGCAACTCGCCGGCCTTTCCGGCGTGCCGGTGCTGCCCTGCGCCGCCCGCATAACCCGCCGCATCGTGCTCAACAGCTGGGACCGCCTGATCCTGCCGCTGCCCTGGGGCCGTGGCGTGCTGGTCTGCCTGCCGCCCATCGCGGTGCCGCGCCAGGACTGGGAGACCACACTGCCCACGATCGAGGCGGCGCTGACCGAGGCGGCGAAGCAGGCCGAGCAGCTCTGTGCCAAGGGGGCGCGCCGCTGATCGCCAACTTCCTCTACATTGGTCTGTACGCCGCCACGGCCACACTCGCCGCCCCGGCCCTGCGCCTGCTGCTGCGCCGCCGCGCCAGGCGCGGCAAGGAGGTCGCCGCCCGCCTGGGTGAGCGCGAGGGCATCGAGGCAACGCCGCGCCCGCCGGGCACGCTGGTCTGGCTGCATGCCGCCAGCGTCGGCGAGGCCGTGTCGGTGCTGCCGGTGCTCGCCGCCCTGCCGCCGGACACGCAGGTGCTCGTCACCACCGGCACCGTCACCTCCGCCGCGCTGCTCGACCGGCGGCTGCCCGAACTGGGACTTGCCGCGCGCGTGCGCCACCGCTTCGTGCCGCTCGACGTGCCGGCCTGGGCAGCGCGCTTCCTCGACCACTGGCGCCCCGACGCGGCCGGTTTCGTGGAAAGCGAGATCTGGCCCAACCTGCTTGCCGCCTGCCACGCAAGGCGCATTCCGGTAATGCTGGTGAATGCCCGCCTCTCCCCCCGCAGTTTTTCCAAGTGGCGCCGCCTGCCCCGCGTGGCCCGCGCGCTGTTCGGCGGCTTCGCACTCGTCCAGGCCCAATCCCCGGACACGGCCGACCGCCTGCGCGCATTGGGCGTCCGCAACGTGATCGACGAGGGCAACCTGAAATTCGCCGCCGACAAGCTGCCCTGCGACGCGGCGGAACTGGCGCGGCTGCAAGCCGTGCTCGCCGGCCGCCCGGTCTGGCTGGCCGCCAGCACCAACGCCGGCGAGGAGGCGCTGCTGCTGCCGGTGCACGACGCCCTGGCCACCCGCTTCCCCGGCCTGCTGACCATCGTCGTGCCACGCCATCCCGAACGGGGCGCGGAGATCGCCGCCCTTGCCGCCCCCCGCCCCGTCACCCGCCGCGCCACGGGAGGGGACCCGCCGGCCGCCCCCGGCATCTGGGTCGCCGACACCCTCGGTGAACTCGGCCTGTTCTACCGCCTCGTCGGCCACGCCTTCATCGGCCGCTCGCTGGTGCCCCTCGGCGGCCAGAACCCGATCGAGCCGGCAAGGCTGGGCTGCGCCGTGGCGGTGGGGCCGCACGTGTTCAACTTCACCGAGGCGGTGGAGGTGCTCGAACAGGCCGGCGCCCTCAGCCGCGTGGCCGACGCCGCCGCCCTGGCCGACTGGGTGGCGGCGATGCTCACCGACCCCGCCCGCCGCGACACCATGGGCCAGGCGGGCCGAGCGGCCGTGCGCCGGTCCGAGGGCCTGCCCGCCCGGGTGGCCGACCTCCTCACGGGATTGGCCGATGCGCGCGCCTGAGTTCTGGCGTCACGATGGTTGGCTGCCGCGCCTGCTGGCGCCATTGGGCGCGATCCATGAAGCAGCCACCGCCCGGCGCGTCGCCCGACACGGCTGGCGCGCGCCTGTGCCGGTACTGTGCATCGGCAATCCCGGTGCCGGTGGCTCCGGCAAGACCACGGTGGCACTCGACCTCGCCGCCCGGGTGATAGCACGGGGGTGCCGGGTCGCGTTCCTGACACGCGGCTATGGCGGGCGCCTGCACGGCCCGCTGCTTGTGGACCCATCGGTGCACGATGCCCGCGACGTCGGCGACGAGGCGCTGTTGCTATCTGTTATGTCACATACCTATATCGGCGCCGACCGGGCAGCGACCGCGCGCCTGGCCATTGCCGAGGGCGCGCAGGTGCTGGTGCTGGACGACGGCCTGCAGAACCCGTCGCTCACGAAAGACGTATCGCTGCTCGTGATCGACGGCACCGCCGGCTTCGGCAACGGCCGGGTGATCCCCGCCGGCCCGCTGCGCGAATCGGTCGCCGCCGCCGCGTCACGCTGCACCGCCGCCCTGCTGATCGGCCCCGACGCCACCGGCGCATTGGCCCGCCTGCCCCCCAGCCTGCCGGTGCTGCGCGCCCGCCTCGTCGCCGAACCCCCGCCACCCGGCCCATTGATCGCGTTCGCCGGCATCGGTCGGCCGGAGAAGTTCCGCGAAACCCTGGAAGCTGCCGGCGCGGAGGTGCTTCGCCTGCACGGCTTCCCCGATCACCATCCCTACATCGAGGCCGATCTGCGCCCGATCCTCGCCGAAACCGGCGTAACCGTGGTCACCACGCCCAAGGATGCGGTGCGCCTGCCCGCCGCATTGCGGTCCCGGGTGCACGTCGTGGGCGTGCGGCTCGAATGGGACGACCCAAGCGCGGCCGGATGGCTGCTGGATCGCCTCAGCGGCGAGAAAGGCCAGGGGCCTGGACCGTCCTATACCGAACACCGGTGAGATGGTGCGTCCCAACCTTGCCAAGGTTGGGATCGTGGGTTCGAATCCCATCGCCCGCTCCAGTCGCCACCTAGGCAGCATTCTCTCCCATCGGGCACGACACGTAGAACCCCAGGATATTTAGGGGTTTTTCGCCTGGGGTTGGGGGTGGCTTGGGCGCCGAAACCCCGTTTTCGCTCTCCGGAGGGGCATTTCTCTCCGAAGCTTGGGGGTAGGCCGATTTATACCAACCGCCCTAGACACTAACCGTTGCCCGGCTGCGTGTTCCGATGGAGCGGATGCGGTCGGGAGCGGCGATGAGCCAGTTCCAGGCGGTTTTACAGGCCTCGATAATTTCGTCGTAGCTGTCCCACACTGTTGAGCAGAGCTTGTTCTGCCGGAGATAATCCCAGATGTTCTCCTTCGGGTTCAACTCGGGACTGTAGGGTGGCAGGTGCAGCAGAACGATGTTGTCTGGCAGCACAAGCGCGCCACCGGTTTGGTGCCAACCAGCGCCGTCACAGATTAATGCGGCCATGGAACCGGGTGCCACCTGTGTGCTGATTTCTGCCAAGTGCAGGTTCATCATCTCGGTGTTTGCAGCGGGCGTGAT
>Ga0105055_10001535_pt1 | contig 37049 bp, 33 predicted proteins | sample BON03_FD_78090 | JGI IMG/M metagenome (GOLD analysis project Ga0105055, IMG submission 78090) | Freshwater microbial communities from Lake Bonney liftoff mats and glacier meltwater in Antarctica - BON-03 | ecosystem: Environmental > Aquatic > Freshwater > Ice > Glacier meltwater | place: Lake... | reverse complement strand
CGACCAGCGCCACCGGTTGATCGGCATCCTCATCGAGTGTGACGTCACCGTTGAGCGCATCTGCCAACTCGGCCAGGCGCCACTGCGACAGTCGTCCGTCAGACGGCGCTCCCCCGTCGCTCAGGAACAGTGCGTCACACCGCCCGATGATCGCCACATCACCGAGGCTGCTCCTCGGTGACAACGCATCGGTGACGCGCACCGTGGACAACTGGCCGTCACCGAGCAGACCGTCGACGCGTCGCTGATGGTCGATGTATTCGGCAACGACATCGGGATGCGTCGACGGTCCGTACGCGCGCTGGTAGCTGTAGCCGAGCGCAAGGTTCGTCAACAGGCCGACGGCCAACAGGGCCACCGATCCCCCGGCGACGAGGCGACGCCTCAGGTGCGCCGTCTGCGGCAGCGACTGGAACCACCGGGTCGTGACCGGCACACCAACGAATGCTCCGACGATCAGCGGTGGCAGGAAGTCGCTCTGGTAGCGGTTCGCGAGGTAACCAATCGCCAAGACGGCAACCGTGCCGAGTGCCCCACCGATCAACACGGCACGCAGCGGTCGCAACTCGGCCGGTCTGCCCCGGATCACGAACCAGGTTCCCACCACGGCCAGGCCGACGAGCAGCGGCATCGTCGTGGGGATTCCAGCGGTGAGGTCGATGAGATCGTAGACCGGCGAGCCGATCGTGATGGCCGGCCGACTCGGCTGCAGGAACGGGAACGTCCCATCGAGACCGATCGAATCGGGCCGGACGTAGGCAATGAGGTTGTTCGGCACGAATTTCCAGTTGAAGAGCGAGCCGCCGTTCGCGGCGAGCATCGCACGACGTTGCTCGCTGAGCAGTGTGAATGCCTGCTGGTCGAACGGCACGCCGAAGAGGCTCCTGAACTTGAGCCAGTTGACGATGCTGTAGGCCACCACAGGCAGTGCAACGGCCGAGACCAGCACCGAACACGTCGTGAGGCTGGCCCCCGAATCGTTTCCCGCACCCTCCTGCGAACCGTTCTGCGACTCCGCCTCCGAAACCGTCTTCGACTCCCGGCGGTGACGGGGCAGGCGATCGATGACGACTTTGGCAGCCACCAAGCCGAGCGCGGCGAGTGCGCCACCCGCCACCGACGGCCGGGTCAGCATTGCCAACATGGTGAACACCGAGGTCAGGAGCATCAATCGATGTGCCCGCATGGCATTGACGTCGTCGACGTCGAGCCATGCCAGCAGTGCAGCGATCGCCGCCAACGTCAGCGCCACCCCCCACAGAATTGCCTCGTGGTAGATCGCGGTGCGCGCCGAGGCATAGAGCAGGCTGCTGCCTCCGATGACCGAGAGCATCACCAGCCCAACAGCCATCGTCTCGAGCAGCGACACCGCCTGATGACCGGGGACCGCCCGACGTCGAAGATTCCAACCGATCCAACGCACGGTCACGAAGATCACGACGAGCGCACAGAGCATCGAGATCGCAGCCAGACGCCCGTCGAACGAGCGGGTGACCGCAACGACGGGCAGACGCAGCAGGGCGGGAACCGGACCGAAATACATGTAGTGCTGGTCGCCGCGAGCGAACGACTCGATGCCGAGCACCCGCTGATCCATGGCAAGGGTTCCGTCGAGCAGCGCGCGGGCCTGCACCTCGTAGAAATCGCTCTGACGACCCCAGCGCAGTGGGTTCCACGATCCAGCAGTCAGCATCCAGACCTGGAGCACGAGACCCACCGAGGCGCCTGCCGACGCCCCTCGCCTCCAGCGGGTCTCGTCGGGGCCACGCTCTTGCGCCCGGTGCGCCACCCAAGACATCGGTGCCAGACGCTAGTTCCCCGCTACGACCGGCGGAGCATCTCCCACGACCGTTGCCCCAAGGCCTGGAGGGCGACCCCGGCACCGAGGACGATGACCACTTCGGCGGGAATCCGAAATCGTGTGATGCCGTAGAACGCCATGATCACCACGACCGAGAGGCCGGCAGTGACGAGAGCTGGCCATCGTGCCTGGCGGCTCGGCCATCGCCACCATCCCCACACGGCCAGCGGCGTGAGGATCCAGTACTGCCAGAGGCCGATGTTGCTGGCCCACGTCTCGCGACCCTCGCCGGTGTTGAGATAGGTCATCCCCGCGGTCTCCCACACGCTGAGTCCGCGTCCGAGGCGTGCGGCGACCACACGGGGGATCTCTCCTCGATGCTCGCCGATGAAGTCGAATGCGTACTCCCGGTACATCGTCGAGCGCACCGACTGGTCGGCCTCGGGAGGCACATCGACCAGATCTGCACACTGCAGACTCCAGAATCCGATGCCGGGCCCACGGTAGGTCGACGGACAGTTCGCTCCGATGAGCGTCAAGCCGTCCTGGGTGGAGATGAGGGTGCTGTCGTCGAAGCGGATCTGGTTGCGGATCACCCACGGGGCGACGACCAACACGCTGATGGCTGCCGCGACGCCGAGGTCGCGACCCCACACCAACCATGATCGTCGGTGCTCGGCTCCGGGCACCGACGATCCACGTGGTGCAACGAGGATGAGCGGGACCACCACGAGCGGGCCGAGCAACAGCAGTTCGGCCCGCGCTAGCCCGGCGAGTCCGAGCGTCACTCCGATCATCGCCGCGGCGCCCAACGATCGTCGTAGGTCGTAGACGTACACCGCCAGGAGCACACCCACCACCCCGGCCGCAGCGAGCGTCTCCGACATCATCAGTGCATCGTTCATCCACAGGTTCGCATAGACGGCTGAGATGAACGCCGCGACGAGTGCCACCTGTCGGCCGAACAACCACCGTGCGAGGACACCGATACCGATGACCACGAGGACGCCGCCCCCTGACATCCACAACCGCTGGAGGAGGAACGGATTGTCGTCCGACCACGACACCAAGGCAAGCACCAGCGATGTCAGCGGAGCATGGTCGGCAGCAAAACGCCCGGTCACGAACGGGTCGGCAAACCAGTTGCCGTTCGCGATGGCGACCGCCTGCGCCGAGTAGTAGATCTGGTCACCGACGACCGCCTCACCACGCTTTGCGGCGAGCACGTACAGCACTCGCAACGCCGCCCCGAAGGCCACGATCACGACGAAGGCGATACGGAACGCTCGACGATCCATGTCGCCGCCGTCCTCGCGTGTCATGCGGAGCGAAACCGCTGACCGAGCGCCGAGTACTTCACGATGCAGGTCACCGCTCGGACCCCGTCCCTCCAACCGATCTTCTTGCCGTCGGCGTACGTGCGCCCCGAGTAGGAGATCCCGACCTCGAAGATGCGCAGGTTCATCTGGGCGAGTTTGGCGGTGACCTCGGGTTCGAAGCCGAACCGGTCCTCTTCGATGTCGATCGCCTGGATGACCTCGCGGCGGAATGCCTTGTAGCACGTCTCCATGTCGGTGAGGTTGAGGTTGGTGAACATGTTGGAGAGCAATGTCAACCCACGGTTGCCGAGGCTGTGCCAGAAGTACAACACCCGGTGCGGCCGGCTCGACACGAAACGTGAGCCGAAGACCACGTCGGCGCGACCGTTCTCGAGCGGTCCGACCATGTCGCCGTACTCGGCGGGGTCGTACTCGAGGTCGGCATCTTGAACGATCACGTAGTCGGACGTTGCGGCCGTGATCCCGGTTCGCAACGCGGCGCCCTTGCCCTGATTGCACTCGTGCAGCATCACGCTCACACGAGCATCGGTGACGCCAGCGAGGATCTCACGGGTGCCGTCGGTCGAGCCGTCGTCGACCACGATGACCTCGGCCACCCATGGTGAGTCGAGGACCCGCTCGAGGAGCTCGGCAACGGTCGCCGCTTCGTCGTAGCAGGGCACGACAACGCTGAGACAGGGTCGAGGTGCGCTGATCATCGAGGTCGGACGATAGCCCCTGTACGTTTGCACCGATGATTCATCCGGTCCGGGCGATGTCCGCGTGGAGCGTGCGACGGACGGACCGTGCGGTGGCGATCGCTCTTGCCCTGTTGTCCTACGTTCCGATACTGCTCACCGAGCCCGGGCGCGTCAGCGCCGACACAAAGACGTACCTCACGCTCGATCCCGCCGCGGTGCTCCGGGCCGCGCCGTCGATGTGGGACCCGTCGGTGGGAGCGGGAACGGTGCCCCATCAGAACATCGGCTATCTCTTTCCCCTGGGTCCGTTCTACTGGGTGATGGAACGCATCGGGTTTCCCGACTGGCTCACCCAGCGTGTCCTGTGGGGCACGCTCGTCTTCGCCGCGTCGTACGGGCTGTACCGGCTCGCTCGCTGGCTCGGCTGGCGACCGATCGCTGCGGTGGTGGCCGCATTCGCGTACGGTTTCAGCCCCTACCTGCTGAGCTATCTCGCCCGACTGTCGGTGATCCTGGGGCCGTGGGCGGCACTGCCGTGGATGATCCTGCTCGCCGCCAAGGCTGCCCGCACGCGCTCCTGGCGACCCGCAGCGCAGTTCGCGATCGTGGTGGCGCTCGTCGGGAGCGTGAACGCCACGGCGCTCGTCCTGGCCGGGCTCGGCCCGATCATCTGGCTGCTCGCTGACGTGATGTCGCGACGAGTTCGCCCGAGCGCGGCGATTGCAGGCGCTGCGCGGATCGGGCTGCTCAGCGCTGCGGTCTCGGTGTGGTGGGTCGTTGCACTGCGGATCCAGGGAAGCTATGGCATTCCGATCCTGAGCTACACCGAGACCTACAAGGCGGTCGCCGGGGCGAGCACCCCTGCGGAACTGATCCGTGGGCTCGGATACTGGTTCTTCTACGGAGGTGATCGTCTCGACACGTGGGTCGGACCCTCGCTGCCGTACATCGACAACCCCCTCCTCATCGGCCTCGGGTTCGTCATCGCGGCGATTGCACTGCTGGGCTACCTGACATCCTTCGTCGGGCGCGCGAGCACTGCCGGGTTGCTCCTGGTGGGGCTCGCGGTCAGTGCCGGAGCGGCCCCGCTCGACGGATCGACGCCCTACGGGTCCTTCTTCCGCTGGTTCGCCAACGACACCACGGCGGGTCTGGCATTGCGCTCGACCCCCCGAGCTCTCCCGCTCGTGATCCTCGCACTCGCCCTCGGACTCGGATCGAGTTCCGAGTGGGCCCGTCGGGAGATCCGACGACGACGTCCCCGACGAACACCTGGACGCGAACCGCGCCGACTCGATCTCCTCGTACCGCTCGGACTCGTCGGACTCGTCGCCGTGCAACTGTTTCCCTGGTTCACCGGTGGGGCACTGACGCCGTCGATCCTGCGCAACCAGGAACTCCCGGCCTACCAGACCGCACTCGCGGACTGGATCGACCGACCAGGCACCGATGCTGACGGGCTCGTGTGGGAGCTTCCCGCCGCCGACTTCGCCAACTACCGGTGGGGTGGCACCGTCGACCCCGTCCTGCCTGGGCTGATCGATCGGCCATACCTGTCGCGGGAACTGGTCCCCCAGGGTGGCGCGGCGACCGCCGACCTGCTCAATGCGTTCGAGCGCCGACTGCCCGAGGGCTGGTTCGAACCCGAAACCCTCCCTGGCGTCGCTCACCGCCTCGGCGCCGCCACCGTCGTGGTTCGCAACGACCTCGAACACGAGCGGTATCGAATCGCTCGGCCCGGCATGGTCTGGACCGACGTCACGAGTGTCCTGGGTGAAGCCGACCACACCGGCCCTGTGGTGACGGACACACCGCGGGTTCCGGTACTCGACGAGCGGACCCTGGCTCACCCCGAGGCAGCCGAGGAGTTCCCCGCGGTCGCTGCGTTCGATCTGGGCGCCGACCGCAGCGTGACCATCGCGGCGAGCACTGCGCCGATCGTCTTTGCCGGCAGCGGTGACGGCCTCGTGGACCTCGCCGGAGCCGGGCTCCTCGATCTGGAGCGGCCGCTGCTCTACGCCGCGACACTCGACGACATCGCAGCGCAGGGTCGCTTACAGCCCGAGATGGTCGGGCCACACACGTGGTGGGTGCTGAGCGACACCAACCGAAAGCAGGGCCGCCACTGGTCGACGGTGTCGTCGAACCTCGGTGCATTGGAGGCCCAAGGGCCGCTGCGGCTCGATGACGACCCGGGCGACAACCGCCTCGACATGTTCACGCCGGACGTCGCGCATCAGACGGTGGCCGTACACGAGGCCGATGTTGCCGACGTGCGAGCCAGCTACTACGGCAACCGGATCGCGTACACCCCAGAGGACGCTCCATGGTTCGCGATCGACGGGGACCCGTCGACGGCATGGCGGGCGGGCGTCTTCGAGACCACGAGGGGCCTCGTGTGGGAAGTCGACCTCGTCGAACCCAGCGACGCCCCATCGGTCACGATCCTGCAGCCGATCACCGGAGCGGCGAACCGCTTCATCACCGAGATCCGGGTCACGCTCGATGACGAGACCGTGATGGAGACTGCGTTGGATGACACCTCGCGTGCGCTCCCCGGACAGGTGATCGACCTTCCCGCCGGCTCCTTCACGTCGATGCGCATCGAGGTCCTCGCTGACAACGTCGGCGAGCTGAGCACGTTCGCCGGCCAACCAGGTGTCGGGTTCGCCGAGATCACGATCCCCGGCGTCAGCGATGACCGGGTCGCTCGGCTGCCCGGCATCGACGACTTCGAGCATCTCGATGCCGACGTCCTCGACACTCAGCGCCTCACCTACCTGTTCACTCGCGAGCGGATCGACCCCGCCATCTCGAACCGGACATCGCCCGAGCAGCACCTCGCCCGACGATTCGATGTACCCGACGACCGACGATTCGTGATCACGGGCGAGGTGCGCCTCGCCGCCGACGCCTCCGAGGAGACGCTCTCCGCGGTGCTCGGAGACGATGTCACCGTGGTGGCCGACCGACGACTTCGTGGGAGTCCGGCCTCGCGTGGCGCGAGTGCCCTCGACGGCGACCTCGCCACCTCCTGGCAGACGCCATTCGACGATGCCGTCGGCGCAACGCTGAGATTTCCCGCCGACGTGTCTGCCGGCGGAACCCAGCCGATCGCTGCCGTCACCGTGTCGTGGATCGACGACGACCGACACTCGCTCCCCACCGAGCTCGTCGTGGTCGGGGTCGACGGTACGTCCGCCACGGTCGAGATCCCACCGACTCCCCCGGTCGATGGCATCGCCACGACGACGGTGTTGCTCGCCTCGGAGTTCTCGTCGCCGATCTCGTCGGTGACGCTGTCGGCGATCAGCGAACGCACGACACCGGAGGACTTCTCGGGGTTGCCGCTGGTCTTACCGGTCGGCATCGCGGAGCTGCAGTTCGGTGAGCCCAAAGACTCGGCACCCGATCCGGCCAAGCCGCTCGACTCGACATGTCGGACCGACCTGCTGGTCATCGACGGTCGGCCGTTCCCCGTGCGGATCATCGGGAGCCTCGGTGACGCACGGGCGCGCAACGAGCTGGCGTTGGAGGGCTGTGAGCCCCTCACGCTGGGCGCAGGGAGCCGCCGGATCGACACTGCACCTGGTGCTGTGACCGGTTTCGATCTGGACCGTCTGCTGATCGACAGCATCGCGGCCACGAAGACGGCAACGATTGCGAACTCCAGCGTCGCGCCCCCGATCGCCGTCGACGCGAGTGGAACGACCCGCTTCGATATGACGATCGGCGAGAACACCGAGCCCGCGTGGCTCGTACTGCGCCAGAGCTGGAATGCCGGCTGGTCAGCCACGCTCGACGGAGTCGACCTCGGTGAGCCGGTACTCGTCGACGGATTCGCCAACGGGTGGCTGCTGCCTGCCTCGGACACCGACCGACGGCTCACACTGGAATGGGCGCCGCAGCGTTCGATGCGCATCGCACTCTGGTTCTCGCTGGTCGCCGGTCTCGGCGTGATCGGGCTCGCTGTGTTCTCTCGTCGACGAGGAGCCGTTCAGATGGAGGCCGATCCCGATCGGTTGCCGCCGGCAGCCCTGTCCAGCCGATGGCGCACGGCGGGCATCCTCGGTCTGGCTGCCGCGACAGCGTTCCTCGCCGGACCGTTGCCGGCCATCGCCGGCCTCGCCGTCTGGGCGATTGGTCGGGACCGACGATGGGTGCCAGCGGTGGTCGTCGCCGGCTCGCTCGTGGGTGCCGGAGGAGTGATCCTCCTGCTCGAATGGCGCTACGACTTCGCGGCCGACCCCGATTGGCCGAGTCGTTTCTCGTGGGCGTCGCCCGTGGTGTGGATCGGGGTTACCACGGCCGTGTTCGTGGCCATGCTGCCCGAGCGGCGCGGTTCGCAAGACGAGCAGCACTAGTCTCTCCAACTCGTGCGCACGCTGATCATCGTGCCGACCCACAACGAGGCGGCCAACATCTCGGAGATCCTCGATCGAATTCGCGAGCACGTCCCCACAGCCGACGTGCTCGTGATCGATGATGCCTCCACCGACGACACCCGGTCGATCGTCCGTGCACGCCAGAACGCCGACGACTCGCTGCGTCTCGTCGAGCGCGAGGAGAAGCGAGGGCTCGGCGACGCCTACCTGCATGCCTTCGGCATCGGGCTCGACGAGGGCTACGACGCCATGGTGGAGATCGACGCCGACCTGTCTCACGACCCAGCGGTACTTCCGACCATGCTCGGGGTCGCCGAGAATGGGATCGCCCTCGTGATCGGGTCCCGCTACGTGCCGGGTGGTTCCGTCGTCGGATGGCCGCGCCGGCGCACCTGGCTTTCGCGATGGGGAAACCGGTACGCCGCGATCATGCTCGGCTTGGCCGTCAACGACGCCACTGCCGGCTACCGGGTCTACCGTGCCGACGCGTTGCGCCAGATCGGCCTCGATGGGGTGCAAGCCGGTGGATACGGTTTCCAGGTCGAGATGACCTACCGAATCGTCCGGTCAGGACTCGGTGTGGTCGAGATTCCCATCGTGTTCCGCGACCGGGTCGCCGGCTCGTCGAAGATGCACAGGGGCATCGTCACCGAAGCCTTCACGCTCGTCACGTACTGGGGCATCGCTGATCTCCTCACGCTGCGTCGGCGCGGTCGCGCCTACCGCACCCAACGCTGAACGTCTCGTGGGCTCAGCGCCCCGCTTCGAGCCGGTCCGACAACACGTCGAGATGGCGTGCAGCCACCGCGGTCCACGACAGCGAACTGGCGTGGCCGATCGCAGCGCTTCCCAGCGCGGCGCGGCGGTCGTGGTCGTGGAGCACGGCGGCGATTGCTTCGCCGAGGCCCTCCACCGGCACGAGGACCCCGGTCCCGCCGTCGAGGGCGGCGCCTCGATGACCGGCGATGTCGGTTGCGACGCACGGGGTGCCACACGCCCCCGCTTCGGTGAGTGACATGCCCCACCCCTCGGCATGGGAGGCGCTCACCACGATCCAGGCGCGCTGATACGCAGCGACCAGTTCGTCGTCTCCGACCCGACCGTGAATCGTGACCCAGTCGGACGCATGATGTTGCTCCACCCAGGTCTCGATCAGGTCTCGATCCGGGCCGTCACCGATGACGTCGACGGTGAGTTCGGGGATCTGTCGGCGAGCAACGCTCGCCGCTTCGAGTGCGAGACGCTGGCGCTTCACGGGCGCCAGGCGTCCGACGACAACCACGTTGGGCGTGACCGAGCGCATCGCCGAATCCGGTACGAATCGCTCGTGTACGCCGGGCGGGATCACGGCGAGCCGGCTCGCGCTGATGCCCAGGTCCTCGATCTCCTTCGCCGACGATTCCGAGAGTGTCGCGAACCGGCTGCGCCGGTACAACAACGGAGCAAGCCTCGTCTCGAGCAGCCGTCCGAGATGATTCAACGGCGACGGGAGCGCGTCGTCCCACATCTCGCGGTGTACATGGTGCATCCAGACCACCCGCCGACTCGGCGCCCACACCGGGCCGAACCACGGCACCCCGTTCCAGATCTCGATCGTGGCCGTGTTCGGTGGCCGCCGTCGGAGCGCCTGGCGGGCGACGACACGTGCGAACACGTCGAAACGCCCGCCTCGTTGGGTCACCTGATAACCGTTTCGCTGGAAAGTTCGCGGCGTGTCGTGGGTCGAGGTGCGGTGGGCGACTTCGATGCCGGCCAACGCCCAGCGAGAGAAGATCTCGTCGGCATGGATCTCCGAGCCGCCTGCCTCCGGGTCGTCGAGGTCGCGCCAGGCGTACGATTCGACTCGCGAGACACCGAGGGACCGCAGGCGATCGGCGGCCTCGCCGAGCCGCGCTGACACCTGCAGGTTCATCGGTCCAGGTTGCGCCAGACGAAACTCGGCGCGAACCGGAGGATGCCGAACACCCATCGGAGAATTCCCGGTGCCCACACGACGCTGCTGCCGCGTCGCAGCCCTGCGGCGACTGCACTGGCCACGTCGGCCGGGTCGACGGCGAACGGCGCCTCGTCCATCCCCGCGGTCATCGACGACCGCACGAAGCCAGGACGCACGACCATCACTCGCGCGCCCGAACCGTGGAGCGCCTGCGCGAGACCCGTGGCGAACGCATCCTGGCCGGCCTTGGTGGAGCCGTAGACGAAATTCGAGGCGCGGGTGCGTACACCAGCGACGCTCGAGAGCACGACCAGGGTGCCGTGGCCTTGCGATCGCAGCCGATCGGCAACGGCGAGGCCGCTCGACACCGCTCCGACGTAGTTCACCTGCGCGAGGTGTGCCGACGCGATCGGATCGTCGAGACCCGCTTCGCCGAGCTGGCCGAAGGCCTGTACGACCACGTCGAGGTCGCCGAAACGCTCGCCGACGTCGGCAACCATCGACGCATGGCTCGCCGGGTCTTCGGCGTCGAACTCGACGAACTCGATCTCGGCGACGCCGAACGACCAGTCGGCGCACGTCGTCTGCTCGGCCTTCTTCGGGTCGCGAACTGCGAGAATCACCCGACGCAGCGCCGGCGAGACGAGCGCATCGACGATCGACCGCCCGATGTCGCTGGTGCCTCCGAGCACGAGCACGGTCTGGGGTTGTTGCACGGCATTGTTCACGAAGCGTCCAGTCAGTAGAGGTCGAGACGACGAGCTTGGTCGCTCATCCACACACCGTGGGGGTCCACGGTTCGTCGGACGTCGAGCCATTCGTCGAGGCGGGGATACTCGGCACGCAGCATCGACGGTGTCGCGACTGCGTCCTTGGCGAGGTAGTGACGGCCACCGGCATCGAGCACCAGACGATCGAGGCGTTCGAGCAGGTTGCCGAGGCCGCCGACGCCGGCCGGCAGATCCATCGTGAGCGTCCAGCCCGGCTCGGGAAAGCTGAGCATGGCGGCATTCGCATCACCGAAGCGTTTCAACACCGCCAGGAAGCTCGCATGCCCGGACGCCGAGACCTCCCGAACGATCGTGCGCAGCGTGTCGACCGCCTCGAAGGGCACGACGAACTGGTACTGCAGGAATCCGGCCGAGCCGTACAAGCGGTTCCACGACCCCACCATGTCGAGTGGGTGGAAGAACCCGGTGATCGATTCGAGCCCGCGGTGCGAACGCGGCGCCTTGCGATACCACACCTCGTTGAAGGCGCTGACCGATAACCGGTTGAGCAGGTTGGGCACTCCCCGTGGCACCGATGCGAGCGCTGGCGGGGAGAATGCGAGCGGGTCGTCGAGTTGCACTCCGGCGTCGTCGAGGTCGGCGGCCGTGGCGTGGTCACCGCGGGTGAGCACCGATCGCCCGAGGCTGGCGCCGCTGGCCACCAGGTCGACCCAGGCCACGGAGTACCGGTAGTCGTCGTCACCGGACTCCATCCGCTCGAGGAGTGCCTCGAGGTTCGGAATCCGTTCGGTGTCGACGAGGCACCGGCTGGTCTCGATCGGCAGCACGACGAAGGTGGCGTCGACGATGATGCCGGTGAGGCCCATCCCGCCGATGGTCGCCCACCACAGCGCCGGGTCGGAGGCTGCGGTGATTGCGCTGCGCTCACCGTCGGCGGTCAGCAACGTCATCGAGCGCAGGTGAGCGCCGAAGGAACCGTCGACATGATGGTTCTTGCCATGGATGTCGCTGGCGACAGCGCCCCCCACCGTGATGAACCTGGTTCCCGGGGTGACCGGCACGAACCACCCTCGCGGCACGAGGTGGCGCAGCAGTTCGTCGAATCCGACACCACCACCCGCTGTCACTTCGCCACGAGCCACGTCGAGCACGATCGGCCCCGGCCGCAACTGCACCACGCTGCCGCCGCCGTTCTGCGCCGAGTCGCCGTACGCACGCCCGAGGCCCCTCGCGATGATGCCTCGCGACGTGGCCAGCTCGGCCAGGCTTGTTGCGTCGAGTTCGGTATCGGCAGCGTCGACGAGCAACGCGACCGATGGCGCGGTACGACCCCATCCGGTCAGTTCGACTCGTCGGGATCTCACGGGATCGACGATACGCCTAGTACGGCCAGTCCGGGACGGGGCGCCCGAACCGTCCGAGCACCTTGCCGAGGCCCAGCGTGAGCGCCACCTTCAGCGCCAGGTTCCTGACGAACCAGGGCAACTGTGCGAGCTGCCGAGCAGCGTTACCCGCTCGGGCTCCCAGGCCTGCTGGCAGGTCCGCACGGTAGATCGTCATCGATCGGGAGCGGCCGACGTAACGGAACCGGGAGCCGAGCAGCAGCTCGCGCAGGATGGCGAGGGTGACCCCCAGCGACGAGAACGAGTCGTGGATGAGCATGGTGCCGCCGTCACTCACACGGGCTCCCCAGTCGCGGATGTCCGCTCGGGCGGGCGTATAGCGGTGGGCCCCGTCGATGTACAGCATGTCGACGGGGCCAGCGACCTCACCGAGCGCGGCGTCGGAGAACATCCGCAGGTGACGTACCCGCTCTGCCACGCCGGCACGCTCGAGGTTCGCGACGAACGTGGCGTGGTCGTCGGCGGCTGCGTCCTCGAAACCATCGATTTCCTGCGGCCCCCGGTCGTTGCCGGCGTGGGGGTCGATGGCGATCACGACGACGTCTGGTGGCGCTGCGCTCGCCAACACGATGGTCGACCGACCCTGGAAGCTTCCGATCTCCACGATGACGCCATGGTCGGGGCACCCGACTGCAGCGTCGTAGAGCGTGGACGCCTGCCCAGGCGACATCCATCCTCGTACGTCGGCGACACGGGCGGACACCGTGGCGAGATCGGGGCGAGATTCACGAGACATAGACGGCGAGACCATAGACGATCACCCAGCACAACCCGAGGAACTGCAGGAGCCGGTCGCTGGCGAACACTTCTTCCGGCGCAGCACCGCCGCCCTGTTCCAACACCAGCAGATAGCGCATCAGCGCCATCAGCATCGGCACGATCGACAGCTCGTACAGCGGCCAGCCGCTTCCCGCTGCCTCGCTGGTCTCGAGCGCCCACACGCAGTAGCTGATCAACACACCGGCGAGGCTGACCGACAACAGGATGCGCAGATAGCCGACCGAGTACACCTCGAGCGTGGCACGGGTGCCTGCTCCGTCGCCGACCTCGTTCAGCTCCGCGTAGCGCTTGCCGACCACGATGAAGAGCGAACCGAACGTGATGCACAGCACGAACCAACGCGACATGGGCACGTCGACCGCCACCGCACCAGCGGCGGCGCGCAAGACGAAACCAGCGGCCACCGTGACCACGTCGACCACGGGCACGTGTTTGAGATGCGTCGTGTACGCAATCGTGATGACGATGTAGGTGGCCACGACCGCCACCGTCTGCCAGCGCCCGGTGGCTGCCGCAAGAGCGAGGGCGATGATCGGGAAGGCCACACCGGCGACGCGAGCGACACCGACCGACAGTTCACCTGATGCGATCGGACGGTTGCGTTTGGTGGGATGGCGGCGATCGGCCTCGACATCGAGGAGGTCGTTCCAGATGTAGATACCGCTGGCAGCGAAACAGAACGACACGAATGCGACCACGGCGAGCAGCAGGTTGTCGCCCCCGTCCAGCACGCCGGCAGCACCCGGAGCGGCGAACACCAGGACGTTCTTCAGCCATTGCTTGGGGCGCGACTCACGCAGCAACGCCCTCAGCATGGTGTGTGCTCGTGTGCGTTGGGGTGACGGGTCATGGCGCCGGTGACGGTAGTTGGCTGCAGGGCCGGATTCGGGCATCTCATCGAGGCATCTCGCCCCGACCGACCCAGTGCGCCTCGTCGGCGTCGGCCAGGAGTTCGCGGTCGCCGGTCGAGTCGCCGTAGGCGCTGAGGTGCACAGCGCTTCTATCGCCTGCGTGATCATCGAGCCAGCGGTGGAGGCGGGCGACTTTCTCGGGGCCGCGACAGTTCGGTCCGTCGAGATCACCGGTCAGTATCCCGGCGTCGTCGACCGCCAAGCGAACCGCCAGCACATCGTGCACACCGAGCAGTGCCGCCAACGGTCGCAGGTACACCTCGAACGACGCCGACACCAGCACCACGGTGTCGCCCTCGTCCACGTGTCGGCGCAGCGACTCGACGACGTCGTCACGCAAGCCGTTGTCATAGACCTCGCGAGCGAACACCGCTGCGTCGGCCTCGACCGCGGTGAGCGGCAACCCACGAAAAGTGGCGGCAGCGCTTGCCGCCTTCAGCGCGTCGCGGTCGCGACGTGCGCCTGAGCGCGCCAACGACAGCGGCGATCGCAGCATCCGGCCCACCAGCGTGGGTGTTCCCACGGTTCGCCGCAGGAACGGCACCACGCAGTCGGCCATTGTCAGGGTGCCATCGACGTCGAACGCCGCCACTCGGGGGCGATCGATGCCGCCGATGCCGTCCGTCACGTCAGATGTGCCGGGATGGCAGCGAGTGCATCCCAGTAGCTCGGCCAGCTCTTCGACACGACCGCCGGGTCACCGATCTCGATGCCGTCGACCACGAGGCCGAGCAGCCCGAACGCCATGGCGAGTCGGTGATCGTGATGGGTCCCGAGCCGGGCACCGTGCAGGAGATCCGTCGGTTCGATCAGCAGGCCGTCGGGTTCGACGCTGACCAGTGCCCCGGTCTTGGCCAGTTCGGCAGCCAGGTCGCCCAACCGGTCGCTCTCCTTGCCACGGATGAAGCCGACGCCACTGATCCGAGTGGGGGTGACCGCTTGCGTGGCCACCACCGCCAGCGTCGGCACGAGGTCGGAGATGTCGGCCATGTCGACGTCGATTCCCCGCAGCGGTGTGTCGCGGCGACGCATCACCACCGTGTCGGTGGGACCGGCGGTGACGATGCAGCCCATCGAGGCGAGGATGTCGACGAATCGCGCATCGCCCTGCACCGACGTGGTGCCGAGGCCGGGCACGCTCACGGCGCCACCCACCATGGCTGCAGCAGCCAGGGGATAACTGGCAGAACTCGCATCGGGCTCGACGACGTACTCGGACGCTCGATACTCGCCGGGTCCAACGGTGATGTGTCGGTCCTTGATCTCCACGTCGGCGACCCCGAATGCCGCCATCACCGACTTGGTGATCTCCAGGTAGGGGCGTGACACCAGGCCCGACGACAACCACAGCTTGAGCCCACCCGGGATGTACGGGGCGATCAGCATCAATGCCGTCACGTATTGACTCGACACGTCACCCGGCATCACCACGGCGTCGGCGCGCTGCAGCGGACCGGACACGGTGACGGGCAGGTGCCCGACGGTTTCGCCGTGCACCACCGTGGCCCCCAGCGCTCCCAGCGCGTCGTGCAACGGCCCCATCGGGCGCGCCCGCAGCGGCGGTGCCCCGTCGATGGTGTAGTCCCCCACCCCGAGGGCACAGAGCGCAGTGACGAACCGCGAGGTGGTGCCCGCCAATCCGGCCTCGAGTCGCAACGGCCCCGGCGTGAGTTCGGCGCCGGTTCCGATCACCTCGGCAACGCGATGGTCGCCATCGACGCGCACCCCGATGCCGCAGCCGAGTCGCTGGAGACAATCGATCATCGCGGCGGTGTCGTCACCGGGCGCCACTCCGACGATCTCGCTGGTGCCATCGGCCAGCGCAGCACACACGAGGGCTCGGTTCACGATGCTCTTCGACGGGGGCACCGCCACCTGGGCGATCACCGCTCCATCCGCTCGGCGTACGCGGTAGCTCGCGGCGCCGACAGCGTTGCTGGTGTGCCCGGTGCTCACGACAACGACTGCACGGCCGGACGGAACCCACGCGCCAGCAAACCACCGCGGAAGAGTTCGACCATCGCCCGGTCGACGAGCACGACGGCCACACCTCGCGTGCTCTCGACCACGTGGACGACTTCGAAGCTGGCGATGTTGACGCTGAGTTCGGCCGCCAACGTGAACACCTCGGCAGCTGCGCCGGCGCGGTCGGGAATCGGGATGCGAACCTCGGAGAGTGCATCGGGGTGGACCACCCGATTCGGCAGGTTCACTCGCGCCTGGCGCGCTGCGGTGAGCCGTGCATACAGCGCATCCCGATCGTCCGAGCTGATGATGTCGCGCATGTCGCCGAGGCCGGCGATGAGTTGATCGAGCACCCCGACGATCGCAGTGCGGTTCTCGGCACAGATGTCGAGCCAGATCCCCGGACGTCCGCTGGCCACCCGGGTCATGTCACGGAACCCGCCGGCGGCGAGTCGCAACAGGGCTGCATGCTCCTCGGCACGTTCGCTGGCCAAGCCCATCAGCGTTGCCGCAGTGAGATGGGGAACGTGACTGACGACGGCGACCAGTTGATCGTGACGCTCCGGCGTCAATGCCACCACTTCGGCACCGAGCGACGCGACGATGGAGGCCACCTGGGCGAACACCGTGTCGTCGCTGCCGGGCCCGGGAGTCAGTACCCACACCGCCCCCTCGAACAGGTCGCCCTGGGCGCCGTCGAGCCCATCGAGCTCGGAACCGGCCATTGGATGACCACCGACGAACCTGGTGTCAGCAGCGGCGGCACAGATGGCTGCTTTCACACTGCCGACGTCGGAGACCGAACCGCTCGTTTCCGCCAGCGCTCGCTTGACCTGATCAGCAGCGGCCAGTACCGGAACCGCCACGAAGGTGATCTCTGCCTTGACGTCGACCCCGAGCGCATCGACGACTCCTCGATCGAGCGCGGCGTCGGCAGTGGCAAGGTCGATGTCGTCGCCACTGATGTGCCACCCCTGCCGGCGCAGGCCGAGCGCAACCGATCCTCCGATCAGGCCCAGCCCGATGACGTTGGCGCGACGCGCCGGGGTGTCAGTCACGATGCTCGATCGTACTGCTGGCGTCTCGAGCAGGAGCGGCAACCGCAACCGCCTCGGTCAGTGCCCGCCACTCGTCGGTGGTCAGTTCACGCCATGCCCCTGGCTGCAACGAGCGGTCGCTGATCGGTCCGATACGTGTTCGTACCAGTCGGGTGATCTGGTGGCCGACCGCTTCGCACATCCGTCGGATCTGGCGGTTGCGTCCCTCGTGGATCGTGATGCGCAGCACTCCGGGCTCGGGCTGAGACACCTTGGCCGGGGCGGTCAACCCGTCGTCGAGCGTGACGCCTTCTCGCAGTAGTCGGACCGATCCGGCCGACACCGCCCCACCGGTGACCTCCACGAGGTACTCCTTCTCGATACCGTGCGACGGGTGGGCGATCCGGTTCGCCAGATCACCGTCGTTGGTCAACAGCAGCAGCCCTTCGGTGTCGACGTCGAGGCGCCCCACCGAGAACACCCGGGGTTCGCTCGGCACGATCTCGACCACCGTGGGTCGCTGGTGCGTGTCACGAGACGTGGTCACCACGCCGATCGGCTTGTTGAGCAGGTAGTACACGAGGTCGGGGCGGACCCCGATGGGTGCTCCGTCGACGGTGACGAGATCGCTGTCGGCATCGACGCGGCGGCCGAGGATGGCCACCTCACCATTTACGGTGACCCGACCGGCTGCGATCAGGTCTTCACAGATCCGACGACTGCCGTAGCCGGTTGCAGCGAGCACTTTCTGCAACCGCTCGCCTTGCGGCAATTCGGCGCTGCGCTGGGCCATCTGCTCCCACAGCGGAGGCTCGGGCTCGTTCACGGCGACTCGGTGTCTGGCGTTGCTGCGTCGGGCGCCACCGTTTCAGGGGCCACCGTTTCAGTGGCCACCGTTTCAGGCGCCCAGGTGTCCGAGGGTGCTTCGGAGTCCGACTGCGCCGTCACGGCGGAGTTGCCGGCGGAGTTGCCGGCGGAGTTGCCGGCGGAGTTGCCGGCGGTCGAGACTTCGATCAACGGGGTGACCCTCAAACCGATCTCGAGTGCTTCGACCACCTCGGCGCTCGGGATGAACTCCGCGATCGGGGGCAGGTCGTCGAGCGAGGCGAGGCCGAGCTTTTCCAGGAACGTCGCGGTGGTGCCGAACAGGATGGCCTGGCCGGGCCCGTTGTCGCGTCCGACCTCGTCGATGTAGCCGCGTGCCTGGAGCGTGCGCAACACGCCGTCGGGGTCGACGCCGCGGATCGACGCAACCTGCCCACGCGAGATCGGCTGCTTGTACGCCACGATCGCCAAGGTCTCGAGCGCAGCACCCGACAGCCGTGCGCGTTGATCGTGCAGCAGGAACCGTTCGACGTAGGGCGTCAGGTCGTCGGCGGTCTGGAACCGCCAACCGCCAGCGATGTTCACGAGCACGAAACCGTGACGGGCGGCGATGTACGACTCGGCCAGTTCCTCGCACCACTGCTCGATCATCACGGTCGGCTCTTCGAGCAACTGCGCGAGCAGTTCGGCCGGCACCGGGTCGTGAGCGACCAGCACGATCGATTCGATCGCGCGTTTGTACTCGGCGATCCGCCCGTTCGGGCTGGTCGATTCGGCTGCGTCATCGTCCGGTTCGGCGTCGATCGGTTCGGCGTCGGAGGCGTTGGTCAGTTCGTCGGTCACGAGAGTCGGCTCATCCCTCGTACGCGTCGATCAGGATCGCCTCGGTGTCGAAGTCGTCACCGGCGCTCCAGGTGACCGCGATGTCGCCGAATCGCTCGGGCTGGTCGATCTCGACAGCACCCTGCTTGTACAGCTCGAGCACGGCGAGGAATCTGATGATCACCTCGATGCGGTCGGCGAGATCGGCGGTGAGGCGCCGGAACGTGATCGTGCCGACGCGGGGCAGCTCGTCGAGCAGCTCAGCGACGGCGTCGGCCACGGTGGTGGTGATCGCAGTGACGTGGAAGAGGTCGACGACGGGTACCGGCTTCGGTGTGAGCGCCCTGATCGCGGCGTTTCGCAGGCTGGTGATGGTGGTGCCTTCGAGCATGTCGGGCACGACGTCGGCGAAACGATCGTCAGGACCCACGACCCGGGGGAACGACAGGTTGGCGTCGTCGGCGAGCTTCGAGAAGATCTGCGCGACATCCTTGAACGTCTTGGCTTCGAGCAGGCGGGCGAGCAGCATGTCGCGCTCTTCCCACATGGCGAACTCGTCGTCGAGATCGATGTCGGTGGGGTTCGGCAACAGGCGGCGAGCCTTCAGTTCCACGAGCGTGGCCGCGATCAGCAGGAACCCGGTCGCCACGTCGAGGTCGAGCATCTGCATTCGCTCGATCTCGACGAGGTACGCGTCGACGATGCTGGACAGATTGATCTCGTAGATGTCGACCTGCTCGCGCAGGATCAACTGCAACAACATGTCGAACGGCCCCTCGTACACGGGGGTGGACACCGTGGTTCCAGACGGGGTGCCGGTCCGGGTGCCGGTGGGGATTGCAGAGGTGACAGAGGCCATTGCCGCCCAACCTACCGGAGCGACACCGGTGCCACGGAGTATCGTCAGCGCCCGTGAACACTGCGGCCGAACCCCTCCCGACCCCACGCACCACGCGTGTGCTGTCGTGCATGCAGCCCACCGGCGACGTGCACCTCGGCAACTACCTCGGGGCCTTGCGGAACTGGGTGGCCGGGCAGCACGATTGCGACGCATTTCACGGCATCGTCGACCTCCATGCGCTCACGGTCATCGACCAACCGGGTGTGCTGGGGCGTCAGACGATGTCGCTGGCGGCCATGTTCTTCGCGATCGGGCTCGACCCCGACGTGGCCACGGTGTTCGTGCAGAGCCATGTACCCGAACACAATCAGTTGGGCTGGATCATGGAGTGCACGGTGAGCTTCGGCGAGCTGTCGCGGATGACCCAGTTCAAGGACAAGAGCGCCAAGCGAGAACACGAGTTCGTGTCGGCTGGGTTGTTCACCTATCCGGCGCTCCAGGCCGCCGACATCGTGCTCTACGACGCCAACGAGGTGCCGATCGGCGACGACCAGCGCCAACACGTCGAGATCACCCGCGACGTCGCCATCCGGTTCAACCACCGCTTCGGCGACACGTTCGTGATCCCCGAGGCGGTCACCCCGGCCGCTGGCGCCCGGGTGATGAGCTTGCAGGACCCCACCTCGAAGATGTCGAAGTCCGACGACTCGGACGCTGGCTGCGTGTACCTCGTCGATGAGCCGAGCGCGGTGATGAAGAAGTTCAAGCGTGCGGTCACCGACTCCGACACCGGTCCCGACGCCGTGCGCTACGACCGTGCCGAGAAGCCGGGCGTGGCGAACCTGCTGGAAATCAACGCGGCGGTCACCGGGCGGACACCGCAGGCTGTCGCTGACGACTACGAGCAGTACGGCAAGCTCAAGGTCGAGACCGGCGAAGCCGTGGTGGCGGTGCTCGACCCGATCCGCGTCCGCTACCACGAGCTCCTCGACGACCCCGCTGAGCTGGCACGGCTGCTACGCGTCGGCGCCGACAAGGCCCGCGAGGTCGCGTCGGTCACCCTCGACCGAGCCCACCGCAACATCGGCCTCCTCCCCGCCTGAAACCCCATCTCGTGAACAGTTCCACCTCTCGGAGGTGACGTTGTTCACGAGAACGGAACGTGCACGATGATGACCCGGCTGACGGCGACCGACCGGCGGATCGTCGGGCTGGCGATCCCGGCGCTCGGGACGTTGGCGGCCGAGCCGCTGTACCGCATCGTCGACACGGCGATCGTCGGCCGTCTCGGCACCGATCAGCTCGCCGGTCTCGCAATCGCGGTCACCCTGCTCACCCTGGTGGTCGCCGGGTCGAATTTCCTCACCTACGGCACCACCCAGCGAGTGGCGAACCGTCTGGGCGCCGGACGGCCCGACGAGGCAGCCGACATCGGGGTCCAGGCGATGTGGCTGGCCGGCATCGTGTCGCTGGTGGCGGTGCCCGCGCTCGTGTTCGGCGCCCGCCCGATGGCGTCGGCGCTCGGAGCCGACGGCGCGGTCCTCGACTTCGCCGTCGAGTACCTCCGGATCGCTGCCATCGGCGTGCCGTTCGTGTTGATCGCGCTGGCAGCACAGGGCGTTCAGCGTGGGGCGTCGGACTACCGCACACCGCTGGTGATCCTCGTCGCGTCGAATGTCGCGAACCTCGTGGTCGAGTTGGTTCTCGTCTTCGGGTTCGACATGGGAATCGCCGGTGCCGCGTGGTCGACGGCGATCGCACAGGCGGGAGCCGGTGTTGCGTTCCTCGTCGTGATCCGCCGTCGTCTCGCACCCGCCCGCCATCGGTGGCCCCGTTGGGCCGAGATGGCCCCGCTGCTCACGGCTGGACGCCACCTCCTGCTCCGCGTCGGCTCGATGCTCGCAGTGTTCACCGGCGCAACGGCAATCGCTGCCCGTGTCGACGACGCCACGCTCGCCGCCCATCAGATCGCGATGACGATGTTCCTCTTCCTCGCGCTGGTGCTCGATGCCCTGGCCGTTCCAGCTCAGACTCTGGTCGCCGAGGAACTCGGCCATGATGGCTCGGGGGCAGCGGAACTCGCCCAGCGAGTCGTGCGGCTGTCGCTCGTGGCCGCCGCCGTGATCGCCCTGGTCGTCGCAGCGACGTCACCGCTGCTCCCGCACGCCTTCAGCAACGATCCTGCCGTGATCTCGCGGGCGACCTCGGCGCTGCTGTTTCTCGCCCTGCTGGTGATTCCCGGTGCAATCGCATTCGCCGACGACGGCGTGCTCATCGGCGCCGGCGACTACCGGTTCCTCGGCATCGCCGCGTTCGGGTATCTCGTGGCGGTGCTGCCGATCGCCGTCGTCGTGCTCGCGACGCCGTCACTCGGTGTCGCCGGGATCTGGATGGGGCTCGTGGTGTGGATGGCTCTGCGTGCATTCGTGAACACGCTGCGGGTCCGACGGGTACTTCCCGTCTCACTCAGCTCGTCGACAGCCTGAGGCCGGTCAGCCCGCGGATCACGAACGTGCGGTGGTACACCGGGTCACTCACCAGCGTCAGTTCGGCAAAGCGGTCGACGATGCCGGCAACCGACTGGATGAGTTCCTGTCGAGCCAACGGTGCCCCCACGCAGAAGTGGATGCCACCGCCGAAGCCGAGATGCGCTGGTTCGTTGCGTCCCACGTCGAAGGTGTCGGGTCGGTCGAAGCGCCGGGGGTCGCGCTGGCCGGAGCCGAACAGCATCGCGATCTCGTCGCCGACCTCCAGTTCCTGCCCGGCGATCTCCACACCGGGTTCCAGTACCCATCGTTCGAACAGCTGTAGCGGAGAATCCCACCGCAACAGTTCCTCGGCAGCGACCGATGGGGCCACCTCGCCACTGACCAGTCGCTGCCACTGGTCGGGGTGCAGCATCAGCGCCCGGAACCCGTTGCCCAATGTGTTCACCGTGGCTTCGTGCCCGGCTTCGAGCAGCACCATGGTGGTCGAGATGATCTGGGCCTCGGTGAGCGAGTCGCCCTCGTCTTCGACCCGCACGAGTTCCGACACGAGCAGATCATCGGGTGAGCGTCGCTTCTCGGCGATCAGGGCTCGGGTGTAGTCGATGTATTCCCCGGCTGCCCGATCGGCGGCGGTCTTCGTGGCGTCGTCGGCGTTCAGCTCGTACATCTTCACGATGGCGTGCGACCAATCGAGCAGCAGCTGTGCGTCACTCGCCGGCACCCCGAGCAGCGAGCAGATCACCGCAACCGAATAGGGCTGCGCATAGTCGGTGATCAGGTCGAACGTGCCGAGGTCGGCGCACCGATCGAGCAGTTCGGTCGAGAATCCCTCGATGTTCGACGCCCGTCGCGCCACTGCAGATGGCGTGAAGACCTTCGACACCAGCCTTCGTAATCGGGTGTGGTCCGGTGGTTCCAGGCACAGCAGCGACCAGCGTTCGTGTTCGTCGAACCGCGACCAGGTCGTGTCCGGCTCGGGCCGTCCCAGCTCGGCGTGCGTATAGCGGTGCGTGTAGGCGCGACCGAGGCGCCGGTCGCGCAGCGCGGTGGCGATCTCGGCGAATCGGGTGACGACCCATTGACCGCTACGGTCGTTCCAGAAGATCGGCGACGCCTCACGGAGTGCGTTCAGCGCCGGATACGGATCGGTGACGAACGAGGGGTCATCAGGGTCGAATCGTTCGATCAGAGCGGCAAGTTCGTCCACGGTGTCGACCGTACTTCAGGCGTGGTCGGACGCTCGGAGTGCTTCGAAGGCTGGTCCGCGCTGGGCGATCAGGTCGACGGTGGCGGGATCGGACCCCACGGCCTCGGCCATCGCAGCGCCGATCGCCTCGTGGTCGTGATAGGCGACGAACGATCGGGTGCGAGGTCCCACCAGCGTGGCGACGACCCTTCCGAACGTGCCGAGGTCACATTCGATCTTGCCGACGTCGTGGAGGATCGCGCCGGCGATCTCGGCCCTGGTTGCCATCGGCCGGCACTCGACGAAGCGTCGTGCCACCGCTGCGCTGTGGCGGCGGTCCTGGTTCGACAACTGCATCCACAGTGTGCGCTCGCCAGGGAGCAACTGGTCGTCGACCCACATCTCGTCGTCGAGCGATGGCGGGGTCGGGGGTAGGGATGTCACGAAGCGCGCCGCGAGGTGCCAGACCTTCGACACAAGATTCGCTTGGCTCATCGGTCCAGTGTGGCCCGCGGGTGCGCAGAGCGGTACACGTCCCACAACCGCTCCTGGCTCACCTTGGTGTAGATCTGCGTGGTCGAGATCGATGCGTGACCGAGCATCTCCTGGACGACTCGCAGGTCGGCGCCGTGATCCAACAGGTGGGTCGCGCACGAGTGGCGCAGCACGTGTGGCGAGAGTTCGTCGCCGATGCCTGCGCGGACCCCGTACTTCTTGATCACCTGCCACGCTGCCTGACGGGTGAGCCGCCCACCTCGGGTGTTCAAGAACACCGCTTCGGCGTCGTCCCGCCTGCGCCATTGGTCGGGGACGATCCGGGCCCGACCACTCGGCGAGAACCAGTCGTCGAGCGCCGCCGCCGCGGTCGACCCGAACGGCACGATGCGCTCCTTCGCTCCTTTGCCGAACAGCCGCACGAGACGGGCGTCGAGGTCGATCTCACCGATCGACAAACCGACCGCCTCGGAGATCCGGGCTCCGGTCGCGTAGAGCAACTCGATCAGCGCCAGGTCGCGACGATGGATCGGTTCGGTCACCACGACGGCGTCGAGCAGGCTCGTCACCTGCGCTTCGCTCAGCGGTTTGGGGATCCCCGAGGGAACTCGGACCCCTTCGAGTTCGGCGGCGGGGTCGTCGCGTCGCTCACCTTCGATCGACAGGTAACGGTGCAGCATCCGGATCGCAGCCAACTGTCGGGCGATCGACGACGTCGCTGCATCACTCGCCCGACGTGCGCCGACGAAGGCAACAAGCTGCTGATGGGTCACGTCGAGCACGGTGGTGCCCTGCATCGTCAACCACTCGCCGTAGGCGCCGAGATCACGACGGTACGCGGCGATCGTGTTGGCCGATCGGCCCTTCTCGGCCACCAACCATGACAGGAACTCTTCCACCTCGATCGGCAGCATCGGGCGGGCCATGTCGTGGCCTCAGACGTACGGGTGATCCGAAGCGCGCAAGCGTCGGTCGGCGAGCAGTAGCGCCACAACCGTCTTCGCGTCGGTGATCTCGCCGCGTTCGACCATCGCCACGGCCTCGACCAGAGGGAGATGGAGTAACTCCATGTGCTCCTCTTCGGGCCCCTGACGATCGTGGGGCACCGGGGTGCACTCGGTTGCCAGATACAACGTGGTGACCGAATCGGTCATGCCGGGCGACGGGAGGATCTCGGTGAGCAGGTCGAGGTGACCGGCCTGCAGGCCTGCTTCCTCGATCAACTCGCGGCGGGCGACCTCGGCGGTGTCTTCTCCGTTGATGTCGCGCATGCCGGCAGGCATCTCGATGATCGTGCGCTCGTACGGCGGTCGGTACTGCGACACGAGGACCACCGAAGGGTTGCCCTCGGCGTCGAAGACCAGCGGAAGCACCCCAACGGCACCCGGCGAGCGAACGATGTCACGTGTAAAGGTGGAACCGTCCGGCGCTTCGAACTCGGCGAGCGCGAGGTTCCACACATAGCCCTCGTGCAGGGTCCGCTCGGACACCCGGCGGAATCCGGTCACGACGTGAGCGACGCCGACGGATCGCTGGCCCGTTCGTCGACGGGTGCGGGCAGCGGCGCGGTCACCGACTGGGGATTCGTCAGTGCTCGTCGCGCCAGTGCAGCGGCGATCAATTCCCGGAACAACGGGTGTGGCCGATCGGGTCGGCTCTTGAACTCGGGGTGCGCCTGCGTGCCCACCCAGAAGGGGTGCCCCGGCAGTTCGATGAACTCCACGAGCCGGTTGTCGGGCGACGTGCCCGAGCACCACAGACCCGAGTCTTCGAGCTGTTTGCGGTAGCGCTCGTTGAACTCGTAGCGGTGGCGATGGCGTTCGCTGACCACCGGTTCGCCGTAGGCCTCGGCAACCTGCGAGCCGGGCGCGAGCACGGCGTAGTAGGCCCCCAGGCGCATCGTGCCGCCCTTGTCCTCGATGCCGCGTTGTTCGAGCATCAGGTCGATCACGGGATGGTGGGTGGTGGGGTCGAACTCGGTGGAGTTGGCGTCCGTGAGCCCGACGACGTCGCGAGCGAACTCGATCGCCATTGCTTGCAGGCCGAGACACAGCCCGAGACAGGGAACACCCTCCTCGCGGGCGTAGCGAGCGGCGGCGATCTTGCCTTCGACACCGCGAGAGCCGAACCCACCAGGGATCACGATGCCGTCGAGATGATCGAGTTGACCCGCGGCGAGGAGTCCTTCGACGCTCTCGGACTGGATCCACACGATCTCGACGTTGGCGCCATGGTGGAAGCCGGCGTGCTTGAGGCTCTCGACCACCGACAGATACGCATCGGGGAGCTCGATGTACTTACCGATCAGACCGATGCGCACCGGCGTGGTGGCGGCTTCGACCTTGGCGACGAACTGCTCCCAATACCGGAGATCGGGCTCGCCCTCGATGCGCAGGAGTTCGCACACGAAATCGTCGAGGCCCTCGTCGTGCAGGATCAGCGGCAGTTCGTAGATGTTCTTGGCGTCGGCAGCGTTGACGACGGCTCGCTCTTCGACGTCGCAGAGGCTTGAGATCTTGCGCTTGAGGTCGTCGGACAGCGGCTCCTCGCTGCGGCACACGATGACATCGGGTTGGATGCCACGGCTGCGCAGTTCGGTCACCGAGTGCTGGGTGGGCTTGGTCTTCTGCTCGCCCGACGGACCGATGAACGGCACGAGGGTGACGTGGATGTAGCAGACGTTGTCTCGGCCGACCAGGTTGCGGAACTGGCGGATCGCTTCGAGGAACGGCAGGATTTCGATGTCGCCGACGGTGCCGCCGACCTCGGTGATCACCACGTCGACGTCGTCGTGGGCCACACGTAAGATACGTCGCTTGATCTCGTCGGTGATGTGCGGGATCACCTGCACGGTCTTGCCGAGGTAATCGCCGCGGCGTTCGGCGGCCAGCACTGCCTGGTAAATCGAACCGGTGGTGGCGTTGGAGTTGCGCGACAGCGTCTCGTCGATGAAGCGTTCGTAATGGCCGAGATCGAGGTCGGTCTCGCCGCCGTCGTCGGTGACGAACACCTCGCCGTGCTCGAACGGGTTCATCGTGCCCGGATCGATGTTGATGTACGGGTCGAGCTTCTGCAGGGTCACGCGGAGACCACGCAGCTTCAGCAGCCGGCCGAGCGACGATGCGGTCAGGCCCTTGCCGAGCGAGCTGGCAACACCTCCGGTCACGAAAATGTGCTTCGTCATTCGACCATTCCTCCGTCTCGACATCGCTGCCACTACCCAGGTGTCGTGCGACACCATGACGGGGGATCACCATACCCCGTGCGCGGTGGCCGCAGGGTCTTCCTTGCGATTACAACAGGGGTCGGACCCGCGATGTGATCGGCTCAGGTACGGGCCGGGGTCAGGAGCGGAGCAGTTCGCGGGCGTGCTCGAGCGCGGATGCACTGGTGGAACCCGACAGCATCCGGGCGATCTCGACCACCCGTTCATCGCCGGTGATCGGGGCCGCTGTAGCGAAGGTCTGGCCGGTGCGCACCGACTTCGCCACCGAGATCTGGCTCGTCGCAGCAGCTGCAACCTGTGCCAGGTGGGTGACCACCAGCACCTGATGGCTCCGGCCGAGTTCGGCGAGCGCGTCGCCGATGGCGTGTGCCGCGGTGCCTCCGATGCCGGCGTCGACTTCGTCGAACACCAACGTGCGCCCACCGTCCGACGTGGTGGCGGCACCGTCGAGTGTCGTCGACGACAACACCAACCTGAGCGCCAACATGGCCCTCGCGAGCTCGCCACCGGATGCCACCCGGGTCAACGGGAGCAGCGGCGAGCCCGGATTGGCGGCCAGCAGGAACTGCACACGATCGCCCGGATGGTCGTCGACGTGGTCGCCCACTTCGACCGCGAGCGCAGCGTGGGGCATCGCGAGTCGCTGGAGTTCTGCTTCGACGGCTGCGGCCAGGCGTGGGCCCGCTTCGCGTCGGCTGCGCCCGACGAACTCCGCAGCGACGCGCTCGGTGGCAAGGAAAGCCTGGCGCTGCTCGTCGAGTTCCGCTGCGCGTCGATCGAACTGTTCCAACTCGCCCAGCCGATCGACCGTCTCGGCGTGGAAGGCCATCACCGATGCCAGGTCGTCGCCGTACTTGCGGCGCAAATTCTTCAGCGTCTGGCGGCGTTCACGGATCTGGGAGAGTCGCTCGGGTGCCTCGTCGATCGATTCGCCGTCGGTGCGAACTTCGGCGACGACATCGTCGAGTTCGGCCAGCAGATCGAGCAGTCTCGACGCCTGCTGGGCAAATGGTGATCGGTCGTCGATGGCGCCGAGTGCGTTCGCCAGGCCGTCGCGCGCTCCCCCGTCGTCGGCGAGCGCTGCCACCGCCGCTGCGGCCGCCTCACGGTGACCGCTTGCGTCCGCCAGCACGGTCTCCTCGGTGTCGAGGGTTTCGTCCTCGCCGGGATCGACCACGTTGGCGGTGTCGAGTTCGTCCACCTGGAACCGCAGCAGATCGATCTCACGTGCCCTGGCCCGTTCGTCGCCGCCCAGTGCTGCGAGTTCGGCGTCGATCTCGGTGAGTCGGGCCCTCGCAGCGCGCAGCGGGCCGAGGTCGATCGCACCGAACTCGTCGAGCGCCGCTCGTTGGGTGGCCGTCGAGAGCAGCGACTGGTGAGCGTGCTGGCCGTGGAGGTCGACGATGTCAGCGGCGATGTCAGCGAGCGAGGCAACGGTGGCGAGGCGACCGTCGACGTAGGCGCGCGAACGCCCTTCGGCCGGGATCACGCGGGTGAGTACCCGCTCGGTGCCGTCGCTGGTGACGAATCGGCCGTCGATGCGTGCCTCCGCGGCGCCATGGCGCACCACCGAGGTGTCGGCCCGGCCTCCGACCAGCAACTCGATCGCTTCGACCAGCATCGTCTTGCCAGCCCCGGTTTCGCCGGTGACGGCGGACAGTCCGGCGCCCAGGGTGATCTCGACGCGTTCGATGACACCCAGGTTCTCGATGTGGAGTTCGGTGAGCACGGTGTCATCTCCGAGTTTCAGCAGTCGGCGAGGCCCTTCTCCGCCGGCGAGTACGTGCAGCAGATCCTAAGGTTTCGCCAGACAGCTCACTCGTTACAGACATCGATCCAGTCGATGTCGAGAGCGAATTCACCGTCGGTCCCGTCGGCGATGCTGATCCCGAATTCGCGTGCAGTGTCGGGGTTGAACGGCGGTGCATCGACGCTGCGTCCGAACACCGACGGCGTGAGATCGGCGTACGCCAAGGTGACTACCTGCCAGCCGTCCTCGACTGCGCCGGTGGTGTCGAGCTCTGCTCGGTGTACGACGGATCGGCCGTCGGCCCGAGCGTCGTCTTCGAGCCACAGCCCGTAGACGCGCTCGTCGGCGCGCACTCGGAGTGCGACGCTGCTCGAGCCCGACATCTCGCCGCCTGCGAGCAGGAACCTGACCGATGTGAAGCCGCCGCCGGCGGTCACGACGTCGCCGGCGAACGACAGCACCGAGTCCGTCACATCGAACGACCCGTTCGATCGGCCACCCATGACGCCGTCGTTCACGATGAACAATCCGGTTGAGTCCTCGAAGTCCGTGAGTCGTCGGCAGGCCGAGGCCGGTTCGGTGACGACTGGTTGCGTTGGGGTGGGCACGTTCACGCTGGCATCCTCTTCGGTTGCGACTCGTTGTGTGGATGAGGTCGTCCCGTCGATCCGAACCGCTAGCGGTCGGCGAGGCCGAACTTGGCTTTGAGGATCTGGTGGTAGCGCTCGTCGCCGAAGCGGACGAAGTTCGCCGTGGACTCTGATGGGGAGCACGCCACGACGTCGCCGTCTGCGAGTGAGCCGACGGGTTGACCGTCGAGCACGAGTTCGGCCGAGCGGTGTCCCGAGACCTCGATCTCGATGGTCTCCGACGGGTCGAGCACGAGTGTGCGGTCGAACAACATGTGCGGCGACACCGGCGTGAGCAGCATCGCCCGATGGCGTGGCGACACGACCGGTCCCCGAGCCGACAGCGAGTACGCAGTGGAACCGGTCGGTGTGGCCACGATGAGGCCGTCCGCCGCGTAGTAGGTGAACGGTTCGCCGTCGATGCGTGCCAGCAATCTGACGGTGTGGCCCGACTCGGCTTTCTCGACGACGGCCTCGTTGAGAGCACGACCCACCACCACGCCGTTCACGGCGACGTCGAGCATCATGCGTCGATCGAGCCGCCATGCATCCGGCTCCGAACCGCCGACGAATCGGTCGAGCGACTCTGCGAGCCGGTCCGGTTCGACCTGGGTGAGATAGCCGAGCGATCCGAGGTTGACGCCGAGCACGGGCACCGGCGCACCTTCGAGGAGCCGCACGCTGCGCAGGATGGTGCCGTCGCCGCCCAGGCTGAGCACCAGGTCGGCTTCCGCGATGGGACGCTCGCTCGCACACCCACCGAGATCGAGTGCCTGCGCGTCCTCGACCGGCATCCAGAACGTGACGTCGTGATCGATACACCACTGGGCTGCCTGCTCGGCGAGCGCTCGGGCCGTGGAGCGCTCGTGATGGGCGACCACTGCGACACTGGTCATGCTGGGTCGCCGATCGCTGTGGTGGCGTGCACCAGGAACTCGCGGTTGCCGTCGGCGCCCGTGATCGGCGAGTCGGTCCATCCGATGACATCGCATCCGGCTGCCACGATTGCCTCGTCGATCTCCGCGCGCACCCGATCGTGGATCGCTGGATCGGTGATGATGCCGCGACCGCGATCGACCTCCTGCCGGCCGGCCTCGAATTGAGGTTTTACGAGGAGCACCATTGGTGACCCAGGTTGGCACAGTCGGGTCAGCGTCGGGACCACGAGCCGCAACGAGATGAACGACAGGTCGCCCACCACGATGTCGACCTGCCCACCGATCTGGTCGATATCGGCGTGGCGGACGTTGTGACGTTCGAGGTTCGTGACCCTCGGATCGGCTCGAATTCGTTCGTGGAGTTGGCCGTGCCCGACGTCGAGCGCCACGACATGGTCAGCGCCTCGCTGCAGCAGGCAGTCGGTGAATCCACCCGTAGACGCACCCACGTCGAGGGCCCGCAAACCACGGACATCGATACCGAATGCGTCGAGGGCGTGGTCGAGCTTGTCGGCGCCACGACCGACGAAGCGCGCTGGTGGCCCGTCGACGACGAGCGCGTCGCCCGGCGCAACCTGGCGCGCCGATTTGTCGGCAATGGAGCCGTTGACGAGTACCCGGTTGGCAGCGATCAACGCTTGCGCTTCGGTTCGACTCGTCGTGAGTTCACGACGAACGAGTTCGGCGTCGAGCCGTCGACGAGCCCCCATCGATGCTCAGCTGGTGGTGCTTGGCGGGGCGACAACCGTCTTGGCGGGCGCCTTCTTCTTTGCCGGGGCCTTCTGGGCGGGCGCCTTCTTCTTTGCCGGGGCCTTCTTCTTTGCCGGGGCCTTCTGGGCGGACGCCTTCTTCTTTGCCGGGGCCTTCTTCTTTGCCGGGGCCTTCTGGGCGGGCGCCTTCTTCTTTGCCGGGGCCTTCTTCGCAGGAGCCTTCTCGGCTGGCGCGGGCACGACGCCGATGTCGTGCTTCACGCGATCGGCGATCTTCTCGGCGAGGTCCTCGAAGCGGTCTTCGAGCTCATCGAAGCGCTCGGAGAGCCAGGTCATCTGCTTCGACACCTCGCGCTGGACGTTGTCACTGACCCGATCGGAGGTCTCACGGCCGCGTTCGAGCAAGCTCTGCACAGCCTTCTCGGTGTCGGTGCGACGAACCTCGCCAGCCTTGACGAGCGACCTCACAATGGACTCGGCCTGCTTGCGCGAGATGTCGGAGAACTCGACACCAGCATCGAGGAGGCGTTGGACTGTCGTTTTTGCCATGTCGACAGACTACTGCTCGGCTTGCCCCCGCCGAGCCGAGGCCGAACCAACCTCATGCCAATCGAACCCGGCGCGGTCGGCACGAAACCATGCCGCCCGTACAGCCGACGTCCGGGTTCGTCAGCAAGAGGCGAGATGTACGGCCCTGCGGGACCGGCAGTCGTGTTGCGCTCGATGAGCTACATGAGCAGGGCGTCTCCGAACATGCGACGTTGGTGCTCGGCAAGCACCGCCATGTCGTTGATGTGGAAGCACCAGCCACCATCGCCGATGACGCAACCCATCCCGACGACGACGTCGTCATCCGAGAGGACCCGAACCGATGCGCATTCTTGGTCGATCGTAATTTGTGCACGGTGGAGCGACTGACGAGAACCTGCGGCGAATCCTGAATCTCGAGTCAGTAGTTCAGCGGCTCTCATTTGTGCGCACATCGAGGATGCTTCCCAACCGTCCAGTCGAGCACGATCAGATGTGAGAATCTGGGGGTAATCCCTGTTGATTCTGATGGACGGTGGGTGGTTGGTGAGGGACTCTGTGTGATGCCCCGCCGGGGCTCGAAAGGGAGTACCTGATGACCTGATCGCCCGAGTTCCAATTCGTTCATCGCGTCGATGGGAAGGTCGAGATTCGCCTCGGTCATCGAATCGTTCACGCCGGTCCTCGAATCCCAACGAGCTCACGCCGTCGAACGCGAACAACACCACCGCGTCGACCTGTTCGACATGCTCACCGAACGCGCCCGAACCGAGGAGCCATGACCGCACACGCCCATATTTCTCAGATTCCCCTTGACACGATTACCTACATACGTGCCGATGAGCGCTACCGGTATGCCCTGTCGGGCCTGCGCGTTATCGAGTGCACCGGCGTCGATCGGGACCGGCTGCACGACAGCGGCGATGGTGAGCGTTCGGCGAGAATCTCCACGCCAGTGGTGTGTAAATGACGATGAGCGTTGCGCCTTGTCGAGATGGTCACAGATGTCGGGCACCGTCGTCAGTGGAGTCGTCCGATATTCACGGCCACCTCGGGGTCGACGTGTCCGTCAACGGACGCTGTCGACGTCGGTCTCGATACTGCTGGCATGGGAGGACGCTTGCTCGGCAGTCCGATGATGCACGACCCCAGGACATCCCTCCCGTGTGGATATGGGTGGCCCGTGTGGATATGGGTGGCCCGTGTGGATATGGGTGGCCCGTGTGGATATGTGGGTGGTCGGGTGTCAGCGGCTGGCGCCGGCGACGAAAGTGGCCACCATGGAGGTGAGGTGCCGGTCGAGGGATCCGCGTCCGCTTTCGTAGCGCATGGTGGTGCGAGGGTCCGAGTGCGAGGCGGCTTCTTGTACGTCTCGGATCCAAATCATCAACATCTCATCGCTCCTCGAGCCGACCATCGCAGCATCCGGACCGACGACGAGCCCATCACCACTGATCCCGCCAGCGGGGTCCGACCCCCAACCGAAGGGTGCTTTCGATGTCGGCGCCGGGAGTCTGATGGACTCGAGAATCACGCCACCTCAGACCGACGCAATCCTTCGCAACTCGACCGCAAGAGGTCCCAATGCGTTGCCAGCCGAACGGCTTGGTGGTCAACGCAGGCCCGGTCTCGATTCACTCCGAGATCGCTGGCTGTTTGGTCATTGATCTATCGAGGCATCCTGCGGCGTGCGGTCTTTTCGATCAACGGTGTCCAGTCAGGTCGGCTCTGTGCGCTCTCGACGACCTCGGAACGACATCGGCCAATACGACGACCTGACCGAGGAGTGGTGGAAACCCGAAGGTGACTTTGCTGCACTGCATTGGCTGGCTGCCTCACGTCGATCACTCATCCCAGCGTCCGCTGGCCCGCATGAGATTCTGGTGGACGTCGGTTGCGGCGGCGGCCTGATGGCCGAATCGATGTCGGCGTACCTCCACGTCGGCGTCGATCTGGTCGCCTCTGCACTCGGCCATGCCCACGCTCACGGCGTGTCGCCTCTGCGAGCGGATGCGTCGGCTCTTCCGATCGCGTCGGAGAGCGCCTCGGTGGTGATCGCTGGCGAGATTCTCGAACACGTCACATCTCTCGACGAGGTCGTCGGTGAGATCTGTCGGGTTCTGCGGCCGGGTGGAACGGTGGTGATCGACACGATCAATGATACGAGACTGGCCAAGTTCTTGTTGGTGACCATCGCCGAGCGACTGCCAGGTGGACCACCTCGGGGGATTCACGACCCTTGTCTGTTCGTGAACCCGCAACGACTCCAGCGTCTCTTCGCCGAGAAGGATGTCATGTTGGACGTCTGGGGTCTTCGGCCATCTGCGACCGACTATGCAAGATTTCTGACCGACCGACGCCGTGGCGTTCGGATGGTCCGGACCCGTTCGACGCGTGCCGTGTACCAAGGCCTCGGAAAGAAGGCGGCGTGACCGATCGTCTGGGGCTGCAATGCGGGTTGTTGGCGGATGGATTGGCTGCTCCGTGGGCTGCAAGCGCCGGAGACAACGACCGTTCCGATCGATTCCCCGCCAGCGACACCGACGACTTGCGTGACAGCGGGCTGCTGAGTCTGCTCATGCCCGAACGCCTCGGTGGGCTGGGAGGCTCTTTCGCCGACTATGTGAGCGTCGCCATGCGCCTCGGCGCCACGAGTGGATCGTCGGCTCTGTTGTTCAACGTCAATGCGTCCGTCACCGGGCGCTTGCCGGAGTGCCCGACGACGTGGCGGTGGCGCTGGGTGAGCCCGATTCGTTCTTCGCTGCGCGCGACGAGATCCCTCGTCGCGTCGCGGCAGGAGCGATGTACGGCGTGGCGATCGGTGAGCGCAAGTCGGGATCGCGTCTCTCCGGTAACCGCACGACCTACGAACGAGAGGGGGCTGAGACGATGCCAGAGTGGGTGGTGGCGTCGTACGCAGCTGTCTATGTCGGGGTCCGTACGAGGAGCGCTCGACGCGGCCGTGGCCTACTCACAGAAATCCATCGTCACGGCTCCGCGCGAAGACGCTGAGCTGCGCGACGTCGCGCTGTCGTCGTCGCCGCCGTGGGTCCGTCAGCGGATCGGGTGCGCCGAGGCTCAGGTGGCCGCCGCTCAACTCGTGGTCGAGGACGCTGCACGACGCGTCGTGGAGGAATCCGGCCTGCCAGACACGGTGCGGGCGGTGTACCGGGCGAAACCCGTTGCCGGCCACACAGCATTCGCGGTTGCGGAAAGTCTGACGGGGGCGTGTGGATTGGGAGTGTTGCCTGGTGGCGAATCCCCTGAACGCATTCTGCGTGATGCACGCAGCGGTGCGATGATGCCGCCCTCGAGTGACATCTCGGCGAATGTGCTCGGCGCCCTCGCGCTGGGTGTCGACGCAGAGGTCGGCCTCGGAAGGCGGCCGTGGTGAGCGGGGCCGTCGTCGCATTCGGGTCGTCGTTTCCTCCGTCACTCGATCAACAACAAGCGTGGGATGAGTTCTTCTCGGGCCACTTCTCCGACAGTCGGCTGGCGCGACGCGTCTGGCGCATGGCCGGAGTGGACCGTCGCCACTCTGCCGTCGACCCGCGCGTCGAGGATCTCTCGGGAGCGTCGACGGGTGCGAGGATGCTCCGACACACCGAACTCGCCGTCCCCTTGGCCTGTGCTGCCGTCCAGAACGGCCTCGACGCGTGCGGTGTCACGCCGGAAGAGGTGGATCTACTGACTGTCGTGTCGTGTACTGGCTACGCGACCCCCGGCGTCGACATTCTGGTTGCTCGCGAGCTCGGGATGAAAGATTCGGTGCAACGGCTGCACATCGGCCACATGGGCTGCTATGCCGCGCTGCCGGCGCTGGCGGCCACTTCTGACGCAGCGTCGGCGCGAGACAAGGTCGGAGTGTTGTTGTGTGTCGAGTTGACGAGTCTGCACATCCAACCACCGACCGACGACATCGAGCAGATCGTCGCCCACGCATTGTTCTCCGATTCGGCTGCCGCAGCCGTCATCGTCCCCGACGCACCCGGGTTGGAGCTGGTCGACATGATCGCCTGCACCGACACCTCGACGGCAGATCTGATGACGTGGAGCGTCACCGACCTCGGGTTTCGGATGCGACTGTCCGCGAAGGTACCCAGCGTGCTGGATCGCCACGTCCTGCCGCTCACCACGGAGTTGCTGGGCCGGCATCAGCTGACCGTTGCAGATGTCGATCACTGGGCAATTCACCCGGGCGGACCGAGAATCATCGACACGGTCGCTCGCCGACTCGACTTGACAGAGGAAGCGGTCGCTGCTTCACGTGACACATTGCGGACACACGGCAACTGCTCCTCGGCAACGACCTTGTTGGTCCTCGACGAACTGAGCCGCCGCAGCGAGATCGTCGCTGGCCAACACGTGGTCGCCATCGCCTTCGGACCGGGCCTCACGTTGTACGCAGCGTTGCTACGTGCGAGATGAACGAGCCATCGTCGGAACAGCTGAAGTTGTCACCATCATCTGGGCGGGAGTTCCGCTCACACGTCGAGCACCCGGTGAGCAGAACAATTATCCGCCGATGTCGCACCGTTACACCGGAGACCCGCTCACGGATGCATGGATCGCAAGGTGCGCGATATTGCTGACCACTGACCCCGCAGCGGTGCCGAGACCGATTCCGATTTGCTCTGCGAGTACCGACTGTCAGCCGGCTTCTGCGGTTCGAATTTCGGTCTTGTTCAGCGGAACTCGGTTGTATGGCCAGCGGGCGGCTCGATGATCGATGTGCGGCTCAGATCGATGCGGTTGTCATTGGGAACCCAGCAGCAGCTGTTCGAGGTCGTTGCCGTTGGTGCCGAGTTCGTCGAGGAGTCGGGGCATGATGCCGACGTCGGCTCTGACGATCGCAGTGGCGAGGTGGGTGGTGGTGGTGGTGATTCGTCGTTGACCACTTTCAGCGGCGATCGAGAGCGTTCGTTCCAGCGCGAGTTTTGCTGACGGCCCGAAACTCGTGGTTCGGCCTCGCCGTTGGCGGGGTGCTGCGCTCGGCGACGGTCGCTCGGTGTCGACGCCGACGAGCGCGAGTGCGGAGTGGAACTCACGATCGCGGGCAGCCCTGATGGCGGGTGCCGAGAGGCCCGCAGTTTCTAGGCGTTGTCCCAGCGAATCGGTGATCGGGTCGACGAGTGCGGTGAGGAGGTGCTCGACTTCGACCATCGATGCGTTCTCCGCTTCGGCCAGCTCGGCCGCTCGGCGAACCTTCTCGCGTGTACCCCGAGCGAATCGTTCAGGCATGTTGACTCCGTTCTCGATCGGAGGGTCCACGAAGTCGTGGCCCGCGCTTTTTCTGTACGGCTCACCGTCAACGATCAACCACAGATCAATGCTCACCCGCTCATAGTGGCATCGTCCGAACCCGCCACCGCCCGCTCGTGATCCGGCATTATGCGCACGCTGATGTTGTTGGTGCCCTGACCGCTACGTAGCCGATAACGCTCACATCCGCCCCGATTCGAGTGCCGATATCGCGCAGGTCAGGCGGTCCGGCTCCGGTCGAGTCGTCTTGTCGTACTCTTTTCGAATGATTCCAGACGTGTTACTCGTGGGCTGCGGCGACCTTGGCGCCGACATCGGATTGCGCCTTGCGGGACTGGGACATCGTGTGGTCGCCATCCGACGCAACGCCGCCCGTGTT
>Ga0105055_10001532_pt1 | contig 37082 bp, 34 predicted proteins | sample BON03_FD_78090 | JGI IMG/M metagenome (GOLD analysis project Ga0105055, IMG submission 78090) | Freshwater microbial communities from Lake Bonney liftoff mats and glacier meltwater in Antarctica - BON-03 | ecosystem: Environmental > Aquatic > Freshwater > Ice > Glacier meltwater | place: Lake... | reverse complement strand
GAATTTTAAGAGTTTGATTAGGTGAAATATCGCTCGGCGCTGAGGGATTGTCTCTCGTCGTCGATTAATGAGATCGAAAATCTGTGTAATCTGTGGACCTTGCAGCGGATCGGAACGTTCGGAGTTTTTATCCACAGATTTTTGGGATTAAGAAAATTTCGGAGCAATCAGAGGGTTCGAAAATTTCTTTAATTTTGAAAATCTGTGGACCATTTACTTGCATCGGGAAATTAGGAGTGAACCTCTTGGAGGAGCTTCATGATTTCGGCGCTCACGGCGTCGAGGTCGGCGTCGATTGCGGTGAGGTCGCGCGGCGGTTGATACTGATAAAAATGGCGGTTGAAGGGGATTTCGTAGCCGACGAGGCCGACTTGGTCGTCCTTGGGGTCGCGTTTGCTGGCGTCGATCCAGGCCCCAGGCACGTGGGGCAGGACTTCCTTTTTGAAATAGGCTTCGTTGAGCGCGTCCACTGACTGGCTCGGGTCGAGGGCGACGTTTTCGTAGTCACGGAGGTCGGAGTCGGGTTGGTATTCGAGGATACTCGGACGGCCCGGCGGGCCGTCCCTACCTTCGGAGTGTTTCACTTCAAACAGGCCGTAGAGAGGGGCGGGTTTCTTTCCCTTGTGGAGTTTTTTGATGACCTTGGCGGCGGCGGGGTTTTTCCAGGAGACTGCCGCGGTGATTTGTTTCTTCTCGGTGGCGTCGAGCTTGATGCCGGTGGCGGCGAGGGCGTCGTCGTAGGCGTTCATGTCGTCGTGTTGGGCGGGGCCGAGCTTCGCCTGAAGCTGGCGGGCTTTGAGCAGGATCGCGCGTTGCTCGCGCTACGTGGCGGCGGCGAGTGTTTCCTTGATGTGCTTTTCCTTGAGCTCGGGGAAATCGGCTTTGAAGGCGACGCGGATCTCGGGCTCGTTTTCCTTGAGTATGCCGTAGGCTTTGTCGGCGGGGGCGTCGGTCCAGGCGGAGCCGTAGGTCTCAAAAATCCAGCGCATGGGGGCATCGAGGGCGCCGGGCGCGAAGCGGAGGGTGGCGAGGCGGGCGTCGCTGAATTGGTAGGACTGGCGGAGGGGGCGCTCGATGGTGATACGGCGGTAGCCGAATTCGTGAGTCGAGAATATCTTGGCGGCGAAGGTTTTTGTCGCCGATCCGGGCTCGGACTTGGGGTTGGCTGAAGGGCGTCCGCGGGAGCTTTTTTGCTCGGTGGGTTTATCGAGCGACTGTGGGGCAACGTTGGCGAAGTCGCCGAAGGTGCGGGTGATCGTCTTGATATCATCCTCACCCATCTCGTGGCGTTTTGAGCCGAGGGATTTGCGCATCTTGCCGTGGAGGTGGACGCCGTTGATGAGGAGCACGCGGCCTTTGCGGTCGGCGGCCTTTTTGTTGGAGAGAATCCAGACGTAAGTGGCGATGCCGGTGTTGTAGAACATGTCGGTCGGCAGGGCGACGATGGCTTCGAGCAGGTCGGTCTCCAAGATGTGGCGACGGATCTCGGACTCGCCGGAGCCGGCGCCGCCGGTGAAGAGCGGAGAGCCGTTCAGGATGATGCCGATGCGGGCGCCTCCGTCATGGGCGGGGCGGAGCTTGCTCAGGAGGTGGAGCAGGAAGAGCAGGGAGCCGTCGGAGACGCGGGGCAGGCCGGGGCCGAAGCGACCCTCGAAGCCTTTTTCGAGGTGCTCTTTGGCGATGTCGCCTTCGATCTTTTTCCAATCCACGCCGAAGGGCGGGTTGGAGAGCATGTAGTCGAATTTATCGGCGTAGAGCTGGTCGAGGGAGAGGGTGTTGCCGAGTTTGATACGGGAGACGTCCTGACCCTTGATGAGCATGTCGGCCTTGCAGATGGCGTAGCTCTCGGGGTTGAGCTCCTGGCCGTAGCCGCGCATGACGGCCTCGGGGTTGAGCTCGTGCACGTATTCCATCCCGGCGGAGAGAAAGCCGCCGGTGCCGGCGGTGGGATCGTAGATGGTGCGGATGATACCGGGCTTTTGCAGGGCATCGTCGCTTCCAGAAAGACCAGCGAGGTGGTGAGGCGGACGATGTCGCGGGGCGTGAAGTGTTCGCCGGCGGTCTCGTTGGAGCTTTCGGCGAAGCGCCGGATGAGCTCCTCGAAGACGAGACCCATGTCGTGGTTGGAGACGACCGTCGGGCTGAGGTCGGAGAGGCGGACGCGCTGGACGACCTTGTAGAGAAGATTGGCGTCGTTGAGCTGGCCGATGAACTCGGCGAAATTGAAATACTCGAAGATCTCGCGGGCATCCTTGGAGAAGGAGGAGAGGTAGGATTCGAGATTGGCCTTGATACCGGACTCGCCGAGGGTGGAGAGATCCATCTGCGAGGTGTTGAAGAAGGTGAGCCCGCCGGTGGCACGAAGGAGGAGTTTTTCATGGGCCTCCTCGGGGAGCTTCTGCCTAGCGAGTTTATCGAGCTCGGCGAGGACCTTGGGTTTGCTCTTGGCGAGCACGCCTTCGAGGCGGCGCAGGAGGGTGAAGGGCAGAATGATGCGGCCGTATTGGCTCTGCTTGAAATCACCGCGAAGGAGGTCGGCGAGAGCCCAGATGTCGGCGGCGAGGTTGTTGGACGAGGGAGGCATTAAGTTTTAATCGTTAAGAAATATCATTCCGGATCCGATCGTCGTCGATGAGCTGGATCGTTGAGCGAGCGAGCCACGATGGTCGGGGGCAATTCGAAGGCATAGGTTCGACGAGTCGTGGTTGCGGGGTTGGACGGATGAACCTGTTCGCGGTCAAAGGGATGCCCTGAGAAATTCGTTCGGTAGCGTCATCATACGCAGTGCCTTGCGCAAGATAAAGATGGAGCCGGCGAGCGACTGGTTGATCTCATACAGCTATGTAACTAGGAATCTCATTGATTACACGAAAAGTATAGTTCGCCGAGGGGTCGATTGAAGGATCAGCGGTCAGCTTTAAGGGAGCAACCCACCCGGGGGATGAGCGGGTAGAAAACCGATTCGCCGGGGCACAAAAAGGGCGGGGTTGGGAAACCCCGCCCGGCAATTAAACGAGCGCTGATTCGCGTGAATCAGTCAGTTCACTTTCTGCTCAAATCGAATCGAGGATTTGATTCAACGTCGCACTCGGTCGCATCGCGGCGGAGGCTTTGGCCTCGTCCGGCTGGTAGTAGCCGCCGATGTCGACGGGTTGGCCTTGGACGGCGATGAGCTCTTCGTTGATCTGGGCTTCGTTGGCGCTGAGTTGCTCGGCGACGGGGGCGAAGATCGCCTTGAGTTCGGCGTCTCCTTCCTGGGCGGCAAGGGCCTGGGCCCAATAGAGGCCAAGGTAGAAGTGGCTGCCACGATTGTCGATCTGGCCGACTCGGCGGGCGGGTGATTTGTTGGTCTCGAGAAACCTCGAAGTGGCCGCATCGAGCGTGTCGGCCAGGATCTTGGCCTTCGGATTCTTAAAAACTTCGCTGAGGTGCTCGAGCGAAACCGCAAGGGCGAGGAACTCCCCGAGGGAATCCCAGCGCAGGTAGTTTTCCTTCACGAACTGCTGCACGTGCTTGGGAGCCGAGCCGCCGGCACCGGTCTCAAAGAGGCCGCCCCCATTCATCAGAGGGACAATGGAAAGCATCTTGGCCGAAGTGCCGAGCTCGAGGATCGGGAAGAGGTCGGTGAGGTAGTCGCGGAGCACGTTGCCCGTGACCGAGATCGTGTCCTGACCAGCTTTGATTCGCTCGAGACTGAACTGGCAAGCGGCGGCGGGCGCCATGATGCGGAGGTCGAGACCCGTGGTGTCGTGGTCCTGAAGGTATTTTTCCACCTTGGCGATGACCTGAGCGTCGTGGGCACGGTTCTGGTCCAACCAGAAAATGGCGGGGCTACCGGTGGCGCGGGCACGGTTGACGGCGAGTTTCACCCAATCCTGAATCGGGGCATCCTTGGCCTGACAGGCGCGCCAGATATCGCCTTCGGCAACGACGTGCTCGAGAAGCACTTGGCCGGAAGCGTCGACGATGCGAATCACTCCGGTGCCCGGAGCGACGAACGTCTTGTCATGGGAGCCGTATTCTTCGGCCTTCTGCGCCATCAGGCCCACGTTGGGCACGGAACCCATCGTCTTTGGATCGAGCGCGCCGTGTTGCCGGCAGAAATCGATCGTGGCTTGGTAAATACCAGCATAGGAGCTGTCGGGAATAACCGCGAGGGTGTCAGCTTCCTGTCCGGCGGCATTCCACATCTTGCCGCCACCGCGAATCATCGCCGGCATGGAGGCGTCGACGATCACATCGGAGGGGACGTGAAGATTGGTGATGCCCTTGTCGGAATTGACCATCGCGAGGGCAGGTCCGCTGGTGTAAGCGGCTTCGATCTCGGCCTCGATGAGAATTCTTTCGGCCGCGGGAAGTTTGGCGATCTTGCTGATGAGGTCGCCAAAGCCGTTGTTCAAATCGACGCCGAGTTTGTCAAACGTCGCACCGTATTTGGCGAAGACGTCTTTGAAGAAAACGCGGACGGCGTGACCGAAGATGATCGGATCGGAGACCTTCATCATCGTCGCTTTCAGATGGAGCGAGAAGAGGACGCCTTGAGTCTTGGCGGCGGCCACCTGCTCATTGAGGAAGGCGACGAGGGCGGCTTTGCTCATGACCGTGGCGTCGAGAATCTCCCCAGCTTTGAGGGCAGTTTTCTCCTTGAGAACGCGGGTCGATCCATCGGCGGCCACGAACTCGATCTTCACGGTGGTGGCGGTGGGGACCGTGACTGATTTCTCGTTATGGGCGAAATCGTGGGCGCTCATGGTCGCGACGTTGGTCTTCGAGTCCTTGGGCCAAGCGCCCATGGAGTGGGGGTGCTGGCGGGCGTATTCTTTGACGGCCTTCGGGGCGCGGCGATCGGAATTGCCTTCGCGGAGCACGGGATTGACGGCGCTGCCCATGACCTTGCCGTAGCGGGCTTTGATTTCCTGTTCGGCGTCGGTGGTCGGAACCTGCGGGTAGTCGGGAAGCTGGCAGCCTTTGGCTTGGAGCTCGGCGATCGCTTCGTTGAGCTGGGGCACGGAGGCGCTGATGTTGGGCAGCTTGATGATGTTGGCCTCGGGAGTGGTGGCCAGCGCGCCGAGCTCAGCCAGATAATCGCCGATGCGTTGCTCTGCCGTCAGCACTTCCGGGAAATGAGCCAGAATGCGACCTGCGAGGGAGATGTCCCGCGTCTCGACAGAGATACCCGCGTGCTTGGTGAAGGCCTGCACAATTGGCAGGAGGGAATACGTGGCGAGAGCGGGAGCCTCGTCGGTTTTGGTGTAGATGATGGTCGGTGACGCGGACATAAAGCTGATTTTGAAAGTTGAGCGGTCAGGTTGGTCGGCGCGGGCAACCGGGTCAAAGTCAATTGCTGCTCCACGCCGGGATATTGGACTCGCATTTCGCACTGCCGGGTTGTCAATGAAGTGAATGGTAACTTCGGGGCGTTTTTATGTGGCCGGCTTGGGGTTTGTGGCGGCAGTGGTCGCTGCGGTTTTCGGCTCCGTCGGTGGATTTGATTTCGTGCGATGGGACGACGATATCAATATAACGGGCAACCCGTTGATACCGGCCCCTTGGTCGAGGGAAACGGTCGGCCAGATGCTGTCAGCCGATCAGGCCATGCGCTTCAAACCCGTGTATTGGGCGTTCGCCAAACTGATCTATGCGGTGGCGGGCTTCACGCCCGGAATCTGGCACTGGGCGGACTCGCCGTGCTGGCTTGGCGATTGTTCTGGCCGATTGATCTGACTCCGAACCTGCCGCCCTTGGATTTAGCGGCGTCCGGAACAATTGAACTAATGCTAGTGGGAATGGCTTTGACGGTGGCGGCTTCATTCATCGCTTGGCGGTGAGGGAAACTCATCCCGGCTTCACGCTCATGGTGATGGGTTATGTCGCCTTAAGTATTCCGGTTCTTGGGCTGACCGAGCGGCCGAATTTTCCGGTCGATCGTTATAGCTACCTTGTGCATCTCATGCTGGTCGGCAGCGGAATTATCTGGCGGTGCAAAGCTTGCGCCCGAAAACGGCTGCTGATTGCGGGGTTGTTGACAGTCATTCTGGTGGCGGAGGTCAAGGAGACAAGGCATCAACTCAGGATATGGCGAGATCCGGAGAGCCTGTTTACCTGGATGGTAGCCCACCCAAAGTTTGCCGACAATGCACGACAGCAAGGACACATCTACGTTATGTGGGGACGGCATCTCGCCAGCGAAAACGAGCCGAGGCGATCAGCTGGCATGTTTAACAACGCACAACAAGGATACCTCGATGCCATCAAGGCCGCGTTTGAGAGGGCGGACGATACCGAGGCTCTCTCGGTGTTGTCCCATCAGGAGCATTATTTCGGGCTGACCCCGGTGCTACGGCGTGAGAAAGGTTACTGCTTGTTACAGCTCGACCGACCGGCGGAAGCGCTGCACGAATTACGCATCGCAGCGGGTAACCTGCCGGATGACCTGCGGGCCAACGAACTCTTCCGTGAAGCGAGCAAGGCCGCCGCCGCCGAAACCGCCGCCCAGCACGAGCCCGAGTAGAGGCCACGTTGTGAGTGGTCGTCGGTCGCTGCCAATGTCCAGATATTGACGTGTGGAACGAGGCAGGCACGATTGAGGTTAGGTCGCTTCCCAGCAGTTCCATTACGGAATCGTGCGCTGGCCCCCCCCCATCCATGCTCAACAAATCAAGTTGCGGCTTCGCTATCCTCCTCGGTTTAATCATCATCGCGATTGCACGAGCCGATCGCCCAACAGAGACGAAGCCGGAGGCCTGGACAACCCGTGCGTGGAGTCTCGAATCGGGCGTTTTGTGGCAAGTCGGCACGGGCACCCCTTGGCCGTATCGGCTGGTGCAAACCCAGCTTTCGTGGCGTTCGCGCGAATTTCTGGGTTGGGACCTAAGCGATGGGTCACGCCTGTCCGTGCGGCATCGCTTCACCTTGATCGGCACCCTGATGCAGCAGGGACCGGAATCGCACTATCTCGCCTTGGCCGCATCCCCTTCGATCGAATGGCGAAACCCCAAGGATACCTGGTCTTTATTTGGCGGCGCGGGGGGCGGATTTGGGTTGCTCGATTCGCAGGGCGTGCGTGGGGGGCAAGGCCAGGACTTCACGCTCAATTGGTTTGCCCGTGGGGGGATCGAATACGCCCCAGAACCATCGCGGGTCTGGACGGCCGCGATCATGTTTCAACACATGTCCAACGGCGGCGCGACCACTCCTAATCCGGGTATCGATGCCCTGGGTTTCATGCTGGGGATTACCTGGAAACTCTGAGGTTGTTCCTCGCGCAGACCGGCCAAGCTCACCACGCCCAACGAACTACGGCTTGCGCCACCGGCCCGTTCTTGCGGCAGTAACGCGTTACCTAAATTACTCATGAGTTTATACATTGGCATTGATTCCGGCACGCAGAGTGTCAAGGCGGTCGTCCTCGACCTGGAAACGCGCAAGGTCATCGCGGAAGCCCGCGCGCCGCATGAGTTAATTGCGGGCCTGCCGCCGGGCCACATGGAGCAGCATCCGGGGGATTGGACGACGGCCCTCGATGCCGTCATTCAAACGGTGGTCGCCAAGGTGGACGCGAGCCGGATCAAAGGCATCGGCGTCTCCGGCCAACAACACGGCTTCGTGCCGCTCGACGCCGCGGGGAAAGTGATCCGTCCGGCAAAATTGTGGTGCGACACTTCCACGACCAAGGAATGTGCAATTCTCACGAAGAAGCTGGGCGGAGAGAAAGCGGTGCTGCGCAAACTCGGCGTGGCGTTCGTGCCGGGATTTACCGCCCCGAAGATCCTCTGGTTAAAACGGAATGAACCGGCCAATTTTCGTCGCCTCCGTCATGTGCTGTTGCCGCATGACTACCTGAATTTCCATCTGACTGGGATTTTTTTCATGGAGCACGGGGATGCGTCCGGCACGGCGTTGATGGATGTGCGCAAGCGTCAGTGGTCCGCCGAGGCGATTCGGGCGATCGATCCCCGGTTGGCCGATTGGTTGCCACCCCTGAAGTCGTCGGATGCGATTGCCGGACGCCTCACAGCGGAGCGGGCGGCGAGCTATGGCCTCTCGACCGACGTGATCGTCTCCGCGGGAGGCGGCGACAACATGATGGGAGCGATTGGCACAGGAAATGTGAAACCCGGCGTCGTGACCGCGAGCTTTGGCACCAGCGGAACGATCTACGCGTATGCGGACCAACCGGTCGTCGATCCCCGTGGGGAGATCGCGGCATTTTGCTCATCGACGCAAGGTTGGTTGCCGCTGCTTTGCACCATGAATGTCACCACCGTGACTGAACAGATGCGCGGTCTTTTTGGTCAAGACCACACCGCCTTCGACGCGGCGGTGAAGGCGACGCCACCGGGCGCCGGCGGATTAATGATGTTGCCCTATCTCAGTGGCGAACGGACCCCGAATGTGCCGGAGGGAACGGGCGTGATGCTGGGCTTGACCGGAGCGACCATGAAACCGAACCACTGGGCCCGGGCCGCCATGGAGGGAGTGACCATGGGGATGAATTACGGACTGCAGCGGCTGGCGACTTTGGGAGTGAAAGCGAAGGAAATTCGCGTCACCGGTGGCGGCGCGAAATCACCGGCTTGGCGGCAGATCATGGCCGATGTATTCGGCGTGCCGGTCGTCGCGATGGTCGAGGATGAGAGCGCGGCGCTCGGCGGGGCAATCCAAGCTGCCTGGGCTGACGCCCGGCGAAAAAATCCCGCGACAAAGATCACAAAATTCACCCAAGGGATCGTGGCCGTGAATGAGCCGACTCGTTGCCGTCCGAACCGAAAGCACGCTGCCCACTATCGCGAACTACAAAAGCTGCAAAACCAACTGAGCGCCCAGCTGCGCGAAACGTTCACCGCCCACCGCAAGATTAATACCAACGTCTCTTTTGTTTTGGACTTTGGCGCGCCTGCGCCGAGGCTTCGGCGAGCAGGCGCCCCGGCAAGCCGGGGGTAGGGGCGGACCGCCGGGCCGCCCGCGGATGAGTGATCGGCGCGCCCAGCGGTCGCGCCCTACCCAAAGTCCAATTCTCCAGAGCGGTTGGTATAACTCGTGAGTTCGGATTAGGTGTGGGCGGGATGATCCCCTCGCGGAGGTGGCTGGCTCAACCTCGCGCGCGACCGGGACTCTCTTTGAATCTCAATCGGTAGGCGCGACAGAAAGTGTTACTGCTGGTAAATCCGCTCGCGAGGGCGATGTCTTCAATTGAGTGGACCGTGGTGGTGACAAGGGTCTGGGCGTATTCCAACCGGAGCCGGCGCAGCAGGTTGCCCGGCGGCTCGCCGTAGCGCGCGCTGAACTGCCGGATGAAGTGCTCTCGGCTAATCCCGCAAAGATCGGCGACCCCCTTGAGGTTGACCGGGGAGCGAAAATGGCTGCGCACGTAATGATGCCCAAACTCAACGGGATCGCTGGTGCGCGTCTCTTGGACCTGTTCTCGGTAGAGGGCGATCAAGAGTCGGTAGAGCAACTCTGCCTGGTGGAGGCGGTCGCGGAACTGATGCTTCCGGAACCGCAGGATAATCTCGTCGAACAGGGTGGTCGCCTCGCATTTCTCCGGCATGCGCACGACCGATCCAAAGTCTATTCTCAGCCGTTCAAAGAGGGCGTGAGCGGCGGTGGATGAAAACGAAATGAAACGCTGCCGATACGGCTCAGTTGCTTCCGGCGGATAGCCATAGGCGGTTGGCTCTTGGTGGGTGAAGAGCATGGCAAAACCCGGTGGCACGATTTGCCGGGTTCCAGATTCGTCTTGGAAATACGCCGCGCCGGAGAGCGTTCTTTGCACCACCATGAGCTGCGGGCCCTCGCGAGCGACATTCTCATAGTGGTAAGCCGCCGAGCGGTAAACTTCTTCGCTCGCCAAGGTCACGGAAGGAAAGGGATCACCGGCGGACATGGCTGAAGGATCACGTTTTGCACATAACGATCAAACTTTTACTATCGGGTTTTTGGCGCCGATACTCGATCATACGGGCTCCACTCCTTGTCTGCCCTAATCCCCTCCATCACATTTTCCCTATGAGCGCTGCTTCCCCCAAACAAATCGGCCATGCCGATCATACCAAAGACGCCGCCGCCCGCGGTCTGCCCGGAAATTTCCTGCGTCCGATTAAGATCACCATGCTGGGGGCGGGCAGTGCCTTCACCCCGCGACTGATGAACGACATCTTGAGGATTCCCGGAGATCAGGGTGGCACGATTGCCTTGGTCGACATCGATCGCGAGCGTTTGGCGACGATGACCAAGCTCATCACGCGTTTGGCCGAGCAGCTCGGCAAGACCAAGTGGAAGGTGGTAGGGTCGGCCCAGCGGCGGCAGGTGATGGCCAATTCCGACTACATCGTGAATTGCATCGAGGTCAGCGGGACCGAGTGCGTGAAGTTCGATAACGACATTCCGGCGAGCTACGGCATCGATCAATGCATCGGCGACACCATCGGTCCGGGGGGCTTGTTCAAATCGATGCGCACGATCCCCGTCTTCCTCGACGTGCTCCGCGATGCTGAGGAGCTTTGCCCTAATGCCATCGTGCTCAACTACACCAACCCGATGTCGATGATGTGTCTCGCGGCGGGGCGGACCTCGTCGATGCAGGTGGTTGGGTTGTGTCATTCCGTGCAGGGCACGAGCCACCTATTGGCGGGCCGGGCCGGAGTGGCCGTTGAAGAGATGGATTGGGAGTGTGCCGGCATTAACCACATGGCGTGGTTCACCCGGTTGGAGCACCAAGGGCGTGACCTTTATCCGCTGCTCAAGCGGAAGGCGACCGCCGAGCTCAAACGGGCCTTGCAGGAAGGGCGTCCAAAGAATCCGAAGCGACTGAGCCCCCACTCGTGGGAGTCGGCGGAGTGGCACCGGGATATCGTCCGCAAGGATATGATGCTGCACTTCGGCGCCTTCATCACCGAGTCGAGCGGGCATCTTTCGGAATACCTGCCTTACTACCGGAAGCGTCCGGACTTGATCAAAACTTACAGCCGCGAGGGCTACGACGGCGGTTCGAGTTTCTACTCCAAGAACTGGCCGACTTGGCGCAAGAACGCCGACCAGCAACGCGCCCGAATGCTCGCCGGGAAAGAGTCGCTGGAGTGGGAACGCAGCTGGGAGTATGCGAGTTGGATCATCGAGGCGCGCGAGAAGGATTCGCCCTTCCGGATCCACGGCAATGTGATGAACAACCACGCGGGCGCCGGGCAGCTCATCACGAACCTGCCCGCCGACGGCTGCGTGGAGGTTTCCTGCATGATTGATCGCAATGGCATCAACCCGACGCGCTACGGGGCCTTGCCCGCGCAGATGGCGGGCCTGTGCGACTCCAATATGCGGATGTTCGATCTTGGCGCGCAGGCGTGTATCGAGCGGTCGGTCGAGAAGGCCATTTACGCCCTCATGCTCGATCCACTCTCCGCCGCGGTGTGTAGCCCAAGCGAGATCAAGCAGATGACCCTCGAGATGGTGAAGGCCGAAAAGAAGTTTCTCCGCGGCTACAAGTAATCGGTTTGCGCGGCGACTGGGCCTGGGTGAGCGGGGCCTAGGCGCTGGAGCTCAATTTCGCCGTTCGCTGGGCGACCGTCGACGTCCGACCGTGGAGCGTCTGATCGGCTACTCCTCCGTCTGGTAGAAAGACATGCCCCACAAGACCTCGGCGAGTCGCTTGCGGAGGAGGACATCCTCTTCTTCAGGCGTCTTGTTGTATTGCGAACCCTCGAGCGAGCGCTCCGTCAACTCGACGCTGATCACGTAAACTTTATGGTTCTGAATAAAGACGAGGTTGCCGCGCTTGGCGACGACCGGAGCTTGCTCGGATTCAAAATTCCCCAACTGCGTGCTGAACATGCTTCCACCCGGGAGAAGGGTGTAGCACAGCAAGGCCCCACCAAGGGTGTCGGGCTGAAAGAACGCCGCTTCCACGGTAGCCCCGGGAAACATTTTCCGGAAATCGGGCATCACAAACCCGCCGAAGAATTTGGGGAGATACTCGCGCAAGCCAGAGGTGGATAAATCCCATCGTTGGGTCGCGTCCTGCGGAAAGGCGCCGATGCTCAGGTGAACGCTGTAGTCGTCGCGAAACACCACTACAGTATCCGTGTCGGATATCACCCCGCCGAGCTCCGGTAGCACGGGGATGTGGATCTGAAAGTCACCACCGGGGGAAATGTAGGTTTGCCCTTCCACTCGTCCCATCAGTCCCGGGGTTGGCTGAGCGGAAACGAACAAGGTCGAGATCGTCAGCAGGACGGGGAGCGCGAATCGATAGCGAAACATGGGAGCAAGATAAGTGGCGAAACTAAAGTTTCAAGACGCAGCTTGGGTTAAGACCAACTCTTTCCAGAGCTCAACGGGAATCTGCTCGGGACGCGATTTTGCCGAGTATCCCGCGGCTTCTAGGTGGGCGATCCAAGCTTGGCCTGAATCGGGGAGGTGCCGGCGGAGCAGGGAGCCCAGCTGCTTCCGACGCTGTTGAAAGATGCCGCGAATCAGCTTTTTCACTTCGGGAGCGAAGACGAACGGATCAGGTCGGCGGATAAGATGGAGCAAGCAAGAGTCGATATCCGGGCGAGGGTAGAAACAGGCCGACGACACGCGGTGGCCGCGGGCGATAGCAAAAGCCGACTGCAGAAAAATAGAGATCGCCCCGAATAGCTTGCTGCCAGGTTGGGCGGCATAGCGCTCGGCAGCTTCCAATTGGAGCATCAAGACCATGCGATTGGGGAGTCGGCCGCTGAGCACGCTGTCCATCCAAGGCGTGGAGATCGCATAAGGCAGGTTAGCGACGATCTTAAAGTCGAAAACCTCAGTGGAGAGCGCCGCGAGGGGATGTTCGACGGCATCACCTTCGAGGAGATGCAATTTCTCGCCAGCCTCTCGGACGAGCCCGTCGCGCAGATACGCCGTCAGCGTGCGGTCCTTTTCCACCGACCACACGGTGGCACCAGTCTGGAGAATGGCGGAGGTGAGCGTGCCGAGGCCCGGACCGACTTCGACGACGTGATCGCTGGCGACCACTTCGGCGAGCTCGACCGACTTCCGCACGATGTTGCCGTCGACCAGAAAATTCTGGCCCATGAATCGTTTGGGCGAGTGGCCCAATTGCGTGAGAAGCTCACGAGTGGCGGACGGAGAGAGCGGCATCGGTGCGGCCACAAGTGCGGATTAACCTCGTGACGTCAAACCCGGGCCTAACGGGGCGGCCGCTCCGCCGACCCTGCCACGATCGACAATCGCCGGCACCCAAAGATTCTCAAATGCCCAATCACCCCTTTGATACCTTTCAGGCTTGGCTGGCGACCGATCGGCTCGCTCTTCAACTCCGCAGTGGCCTCATGATCATCATTTTCCGCCCCTTCAAGTTGAGCGATTTCATCCAGGCCGCCAGCGGCCTTTAACCTTCGCGGCCTTCCGGCGGCGGCAACAACGATTTCGCCATCGTTAGGTCGGTGATGCGATAGCCCTGCTTGAGGTAGAGGTCGCGAGCACGGTGGTTCTCGCCAAACACATGGAGCCCGACGGAATCAAATCCGCGCTCACGAGCAGCGCCGTTGACCAACTGCATCGCGGCGCTCCCGTAGCCTTGGCGTCGGTGCTCGGGATAGACATAGAGATCGTAAACATAGGCGGCACCTTCACTCTCGCCGAGCCACAGATAACCTACGCGCTCGTCTGATCTGGTGAGGCGGAGGGAGAACAACCATTGCCCGGGAGTGGCGACCCCCTCTGGCAAAAGTTTCTGGGTGGACTCCTCAGCCCGGCGCAGTGCGTCGGCGGCCTTCCACGCGCCGCTGGCAACTTTCTCCTGCGCGTATTCGGGAATGAGGATCGCCAACCAATCTTGGCAATCACGCTCCGACATCGGCTGGAGTTTGAGTTTCATCAAGTGGCGGTGGCGAGTTGCTGAAGAAGTTCGCGAGGGTCGGCAGCCTTCATCAGGGCTTCCCCGACGAGAATGGCGTGGGCCCCCCAGGCGCGGGCTCGAGCGGCATCCCGGGGCGCGATAATTCCGCTTTCACTCACTGCGATCACCCCGGCAGGAAACTGGGGAATCAAGCGCTCGCTGATCCCCAGATCGGTTGTGAAGACCGCCAGATCCCGGTTGTTCACGCCGATGATCTTGGCCTCGTGCGACACCGCGCGGGCGAGGTCCGGCTCGTTGTGAATCTCAAACAGGGTGTCGAGGCCGGCGGCCTGCGCGGAATGGGACAACGCCGCGATCTCCTCGTCGGTGAGCGCGCGCACGATGATCAAGATCGCGGAGGCACCCGCTTCGCGGGCTTGGCGGACTTGAATCGGATGGATCATGAAGTCCTTCCGCAGGCAGGGCACCGCTGGCGGGTCTTTGCGAAACAGCGCCGTGACCGCCTCGAGATCGGCGAGTTGTCCGCCAAAGAATTCCCGATCGGTCAACACGGAGAGAGCACTCGCGCCCGCTTCGCGGTATTTTCGCGCTTGATCGGGCGCGGCAATGCCGGTGGCGATCGCTCCGGCGGACGGCGACCGACGCTTGATCTCCGCAATCACCGCCAGTTGGCCATCCGCACGGCGCAGGGCTTGGGCAAACGAAGGGAGTGCCGGGAGGCTCGCGTGCAGGTCGGCCAGCTCGGTCAACGGCACGTCGCGCACCAGCGGAGCGATTTCCCGCCGCTTCCAAGCCATGATTTCTGTAAGTTTGTCAGCCATCTCTCGCACCACAAAATACACCCACGGGCTGATAACCAGACCAGAGTTTGGTTGTTTTTTGCGTGCCCTTCGTCGCGGTTTCGTGGTTTCTCATCTGCGTGAACGCCCTCGCCGAACTTCGTCAGACCATTGCCCGTCTGCGCGCCCCCGATGGGTGCCCGTGGGATATCGAGCAGACCCATGAATCGCTGGTGCGCTGTCTGATCGACGAGGTGAGTGAATTGATCGAGACGATCGACCATGCCGATTGGCCGCATATGCGGGAAGAATTGGGCGACGTGCTCATCCAAGTTTTCTTTCACGCGCAGATCGCGGAGGAGTCCGGCCACTTCGACCTCGACGATGTCGCCCGCGAGGTGAATGAGAAACTCATCCGTCGCCATCCCCACGTGTTTGGTGACGGTGCTGCCCAAGACTCGGGGGAGGTGCTCAAACTTTGGGAGCAGATCAAGGCCCAGGAACGAAAGGATGCCGGGAAAACCGAGCGGCGGGTATTCAAGGAACTTCCCCCACGTTTGCCGGCGCTGATGTATGCTGAGGCGGTCTGGAAACAAATGCGCAAGCAGGCGTTGCCGGCCACGCCTTTGATCGACGCTGAACGGGTCGCGCGCTTGGCGGAGCCCTTGACCGACGAAGCGCTTGGACAGGCCCTCTTTGAACTAGCGGCGGCGGCCCGCGCACGAGGATTGGATCCCGAAGGAGCGTTGCGGCGAACCTCTGATCGGGTGATGCATGATGTTGAACAACGACTCCAAACCAACACCCCCGCCTGACGCCGTTCTGGCCGAATGGTGGACTCCCTTTGCCGACTACTTAGTGAAGGAGCGGAGGTATTCGCTCTACACCCTGCGGAACTACCGGCAAGCGTTCGAAGACTTCTACCACTGGTTGATGGCCGGAGACTTGTGGGAAGATGGCGTCGACGAGCTGAGTGCGCGGGAGATGCGCGATTTCGTCATCGAAGCGCAGACCCGTTTTAGTCGCCGGACTTTGCACAATCACGTCTCGGCCTTGCGGGCGTGGGTGAAATTCTGGATGCGAAACGGGAAGCTGCGAAAGAATCCGTTTGTGGGAGTTCCCTTGCCCAAGCTCGAACAGCGTCTGCCCAAGTTTCTGACCGAAGAGCAGATGAAGCAGCTCCTGCTCGGTCCGCAGCGGCTGCTCGAGAATGAAACCATCGATTGCTTCACGGCATGGCGTGATCGCATGGTCATGGAGTTGCTCTACGGTGGAGGGCTCCGCGTGAGCGAGCTGGCGGGCCTCAACTATGGGGCCATCGATTTCTCCACCGGCGTCGCCCGCGTCATGGGCAAGGGGAGCAAGGAACGCCTCTGTCCTCTCGGCAGAGTAGGTCTGGCGGTGGTCACTAAGTTTCGGGCTGAGTTTGCCCGGGAGAGTGGGGCGAACGCGCCGGTGGTTATCACGAAGCGGTTTCAACGCCTGCCCGTTCGTCAGGTGCAGTTGCTGCTGAAACGCTATTTGGGCCTCGCGGAACTTCCGCTCGACCTGACGCCACACAAATTGCGGCACAGTTACGCCACGCACTTACTCAACGCGGGAGCCGACCTGCGATTGGTGCAGGAGCTCCTCGGGCACGCGCAATTGTCCACGACTCAGATCTACACCCACGTGAGCGTGGCCCGCCTGCAGGCAGTCTATGCCAAGGCTCATCCGCGAGCCTGAGGAGCCCGATTGCTTTGCCAAGGGTTCGTTCGAGCCCGTCGCTTAGGGAGCTCTCGGCCTAGGCGCGGCAGCCGATGGACTGTTTTCTAGGGGGGGGCTCGGTTTTTCATGAAGAAACTCTAGACATTCCCTTCCGGAATTCGTGCGGTTGGTAACCGTGGGATCGTGGAGATCGCCCTCACGACGTTTCAGCAGGTTTACTGCCAGCAGCACCGGATCCCGGAGGATCAGTTTGCTACGCATCTCCGACCGCGGGTGCTCTACAGCCATGCTCGACTTTTGGCCCCGTTGGTCGGCCTGTATATGCGGGGTTACGTCGTCGCTGATTCCGCCTTCATCGATGGCGGCTCGCGTCTCACCCGGTATCACTAGTTTTCGACTGCTGCGTCGATTTCATGCATCCTCCGCGAAATCGCAGCTGGTTCCGGCGCACGGGCCGTGTGCGCATTTCGACCGAAAAAATGCGGCGGATTGTGCGGCGGACTCTTCACCGATTGGGCAACGACGCCGACGTCAACGAAGGCACCATGGGGCCACTTCCCCTCACGCAAACCGCTAAGATGGTTGAACCGGTCCGCTGAGTCGTAGAGTGCTGTGTCCGATGAGGGAGACGCCGGGCGAAACCGCCAGTCATCGACAAATCGTTGGCAGTGATGGAGCTTATATTGATAAATTTCTAATTCATTATGATGATCACTACTACTTCCAACTAAAGTGCTTCCGCCGTTGCTTCGAGGGGGAGCAATTCAGTATGGAATCCGCATACTCGCATGAGCTCGTCTATTCCTCGGTCGGTTACATTTGCTAAACGTTATTGCGAACACCACGGCCTCACCGAAGAGGCCATGGTTCGTTATATTTTCAACCGAGCCCTGTATCTGCACACGCGGCCCATCGCGTGGTTCCTCAGATGGCTCGATGGTAACTATTTTGCGGCCGACATCGATTTCATCGACTCGGTCAGTTCCGTGCAAGACGAAGCTGAATTATACGACGCGTGTATTGATTATTTTCACCATCCGGAAAACCGAGGATTCATGCGTCGAGGGCTTCACCTCCGCACTTCGACCGCCAGAATGCAACGGCTCGTGCGGACGACACTGTCGATCACGATTGATCCCCATAATGACGATCAAGGAACGATTTTACCCATGGGAAAACCAAAGCCGACCGGCGCCGAGAATCGTCTAGAGGAGTGAAAAGTGCCCGCTCGAGGTGACGGTGGTCGCCCTCAGCGCTTGGGCACCGGAAGCCGGCGCGAGGAGCTATTGCCCACCGCATCGTAAACTACCAACTCGACGGACGTGCTGCCACTCACGCGTCCGGCCGGAAAGTCATAGGCAAAGGTCTCGTCTGGACTATCGAGAATTCCGTCAGCGGGATGTTCGATCGCCGCCTGCATGCCGTTGTTCAACTTAATCTCCAGTCCGGCGAGGAGCGACCGGGCGTCAACCGCCCGCACCTTCAACCAAAGACGATCCTGCTTCCACGTCAGCGTCGCGTCGTGGATCACCGGCGGGGTGCGATCGATGAGAAAATCGTCGGTCTCAAACGTGACACTCAACCGATCATCAATGGGACGCGGCGCTGTTTCAGTTGCGATCAAGCGCGTGCGATAAAGTCCCTCAGGTAGATGCGAGACTTCGAATTGCACATAGGGTTCGTTGCTCTCAACGGCGAGATCAGTCCAGTCGGAGTCGTGTTCACCCTGAATTGAAAATGTGCTGACCAAATTGTCTGCGTCGGCATCGGTGACGGTCCAGAGAATCACTTGGGTGCCCATCTGCGGGACGATCTGCGAAGACAAGAAACCGCTTCGCGTGGAGCGGTTTTCCTTGCTGCCACCCTGCAGCACTTGGCCGAGAGTCGCGGTGACGCTCTCAACAGCATCGGGAGCGGGGATCAGGGCAAAGTTGGATGAAAGCACTCGGAAAGTCTGCAATTCTGGACGTCGATTTTGGGGCAGGGAATAGAGCTGAGCTCCGGCCAGCTCAAAGGCCGGCGTGGTCGCCGACAAGCGGAGTTGGACATAACGACCCTTTAAGCCCCCGACTTGCCATCCACCGCCGGAATACTGCGCCGCTTTCCATGCTCCCCATCCCTCGAGCTCGTCGCTGCTGAAACTTGCTCGCAGCTCGACTTGCAGCGCCGAAGGGTCTCCCGCGCCGATCTGTTCAAAACGAAGCGCGCCAACTTCGGAAGCGACACCGAGGTCGATTCGTTTGGTCGTCACTTGACGCCGGCTCAACGCGGAAAAATTGACCAAGTCTAAACTCCCTGGATTGTTGCCCATGACATAGAACGCCCCTGTGCGACCATGGGCCGCCACAATGCCATTTACTTGAGCTGACGTGGCTGCCGGGAAAACTAAACTGCGCCGTTTTTCAGGATCGTAGCCAAAGAGGTCGCCCTCCTCACCGCCAGTGATGAGCACTTGCTGGTCCCAGCGTTGCAACCGATAGAAGGCATGGTTGGTCTGCGTCGCGACGACCTCGGGATAACCGCCGTCGGGAAACCACATCAGCTGGCTGTGTCCACGAAAGATCGCCGTCGAATCGGGCTGGTTAACGAGCAGGATTGAGCCGTCCGGTGCGGGTTTCTCGCCGCTCTCATCGGCGGGGGACGATTTTTCGTTAGCGACTTTGACCCGTTTCTCGCCGGGATCACTCGTGAAGGTCACCGCGGCGAAGAAACCGCCGTCCCATGCGAGGAGATCGGCCACCTCAGCATTGCGGTTTTCGGCCAAAACGATCGGCGCGCCACCTTCGACTGGGAAGGAGTAAATATTTCCTCTTGGAGCCGAACCCGCGATCACTCGGCCATCGCTCATGCGGATGAGTCGGCGAAGATTATCGTCCCGGACTGATCCAAACAGGGTCACTCCGTGGGCGGCCAGCTCGGTCTCGGTCGCTAGTTTCTGGGCGGAGATTCCGGCGGTGGCAAATTTGGCGAGATCGACCTGAAAGATTCTGCCGGGATTTCCGGTGGCGACTAAGACATTTTGAGCGGTTCCTTCGCGGGGAAGGCTAAGGTCGAGAATCGAGTCGACCGGCAATTCCGCACGCGCCACGACAGCACCCTTTCGCACCAGCACAAGTGCGCCGGTGGGGGAGGTGCCCACCAAGAGGCCGCCGTCCGGCAGGCGCGCGAGTGAGAAGATGTGATTTTCCTCAAGGTCGACTTCGACCTTGGTGTCGAACGACCCGTCGGGCTGACGGGCCAACGTCAGCACTTTGCCGTTGGGTCCAGTGCCGACCAACAGGTTTTCGCCATCGCTGCTGAGGCTCCAAAGCAAATCGTTACCAAGGTCGACTTTCACCGGTGTCACCGCCGGCCCGTTGAGGAGCCGACCATCGGAGCGGCTGGCGAGTCCGTTCAACTGGCGGCTCGTGGCGTCGCGAAAGAAGTTAATTTGGCGGGATTTGGAGAGAGGATCGGCGGCGAGATTTACGGCGCCGAGCCAGCCCACCAAGACGAGGCGAAGGAGACGAGAATTACCCATGAAAATTGAAGCGGTTGGCGCTAGTCGGCGACGGTGAAGCTTTGGCGCGAGAATCCCGGCACCAGACGACTGGGCAGAGTTTGCGATTCCCAAAGGGGGACGACCGCTTTGCGCACTTGGTAACGGGTTTGGTCAGCGCGTTGGGCGATCCGCGAGAGCGAGTGAGGAAGATCGCGAGTCTCCTGCGTTTGATCGAGGAAGAGTTGCGTCGACTCCACGACCGCGATCACCAAACCGTCGGGTCGGCGTGCTTGCCGCACGAAATCGAGGTAGGCCGAAAATCCCCGCAACTGCGCCGCGCCAATCATCATCGGCCGACCGGTCATCTGGTCGATGGCTGGTCCGTTGCCGACGAGCACCTCGAGTTTTCGGCCCACCCAATCCGCTTCGACGGGAATCGCAATGACTTCCCGGCCAGGGGTGCCCTGAAAATCCCGCCAACCGATGGTGACCGACAGCGTTTCACCGGGCGCGATCTTCTCGCGCGAAAGTTGCACATACTCTAAGGTCGTCAGCGGATTGTGCTCCAACGGTGACACGGTCATTTTGATCTCGACTGGAAACACGGCCGCGTAGGGATTTTGCAGGAGGGCGCCGACATCACTGGTGAACGTGCTGAGACCTTGCGCGACGCCTTGCGAGCCACTCAGGAGCGTGGTGGTGGTCACACTGGGCTCCCCGGCAAAGAAAAACTCGGCCTGAAGATAGGCTCCGTTGGTGAAGCCGGCTTCGTTGGAGCCGAGCACGGCCTGAGCCGCGCCCGCGCCCACGGCGAGCGGGGTGAGTTGCGGATGCCGGGCCGCCGTGAAATTGAGAGTGCGGGTCACGATGCCGGCCCGTTCGATGGAAATTTCGATGGGAATCATCTCGGGGATCGGTCCCATGTGACCGGCGACTGCAGAGAGCCGATCCTGATCGATGGTGCCAATAATCGCGCCGGTGTTGGCGACTTTGAGTGAACTCTGGCTCGAAGGTAAGATCGTGACGATTTCCGCGCGGGCCATCGGCAGCGAGACGGTGCCGAGGCCCATCATGGGATGTCCAAACGCAATCACGCGATCGCCGTCGACATACGAAACCGTGCCGGTTGCGGCCAGCGTGATATCGCCGGCAGCCACGGCCACCGCGACGGCGTCGCCGGCTTTGAGTTTGGCGGTCCCCGCAGCCTCGGAGGAGCTGGGGCTCATCTGTCCGCCCAGCCCGGTCACTTGCAGACCTAAAGCGGAAAATTGGGGGGCGAGCCAATCAACGACGACGGGGGCCACGCCACCGAAAGCAAAGACGGGAGAAAGCGGAGACAGTCCCTCGCGCGCAGAGCCAGCCTGCACGGGGTGCGGACCGTTGGTATTGCGCTGAAGCAGAGCGGCGGAGCGTTCAGATTGCACGCCGACTTCCAATAAGTCCTCGATCGGCGTAAACCCGGCGTAGCGCACGGTTTCAAATTTCTGCACCTGATAGGAGAGGGCGCCGGCGAGCTTGCCTTCGACATAGAGGGGACTGCCGCTCATGCCCGCGACCGCGCCCATGTTCTGCACGCGGTCGTCGGTCAGTTGGCACAGAATGAGCGATTTACCGGGCCCGAGTGCATTGCGCACGACTCCCGTCACTTCGACCGCGAATGATTCTGCCTTGGTGCCGCGAAACACCGTCCAAACCTCACCCATCATGCCCGGTTTGAGGTCACCCAACGCCATCTTGGGGGCATTGACCGGTTGGGCCGAAGCCGGAAGGGCGGCGAGGGCGCAGGTGAAAATGAGCAGAACAACGCGGAGCATCACAACGATGACGATAGAAGACGGAATAACTTAGGCAACAGGGGAGTCATCAGAGTTCCCCGATCACTTCGGTAAACACTTCGCACGCGCGATCAATGGCCGCCCCTTCATGAGCGGTGCTCAGAAATCCCGCCTCAAAGGCACTCGGGGCCAAGTAAACGCCGCGCTCGAGGCAGGCATGAAAGAAGCGAGCGAAGAGTTTGATGTCACCTTTGATCGCGGTCTCGTAATCGCGCACCGGTTGCGAGGTGAAAAAGATGCTGAACATCGATCCTCGTTGCGGCACTTGCACCGGAAGCCCCTTGGTCTTGGCCGCTGCCAGGACCGCATCGCGCAGCTGCGCGCCGAGTTGATCGAGGCGCTCGTAGGGGTTGAGTTCATCGAGCAGTTTGAGCGCCGCGATACCTGCGGCCATCGCCAGGGGATTGCCGCTCAAAGTCCCCGCCTGATAAACCGGACCGAGAGGCGCGAGGTAATCCATAATGTCCGCACGGCCGCCGAAGGCCCCGACGGGCAACCCGCCACCGATAATTTTCCCGAGCGTGGTCAGGTCGGGCGTAATCGACTCCAACTCCTGCACGCCTCCTCTAGCTAGGCGGAACCCGGTCATCACTTCGTCGAAGATGAGCACCGTGCCGTGTTGCGCGGTGATTTCGCGCAGGTGGCTCAGGTAACCCGGATCGGGCATGATGAAGCCGAGGTTCCCGCAATAAGGCTCGATGATCACGCCGGCGATCTGCTCGGGATTCGCCGCGAAGGCTTCGACAAGCGCTGCGCGGTCGTTATAAGGCAGCACAATCGTTTCCCGCGCAAAGGAAGCGGGCACGCCCGCGCTGTCGGGATACCCATGAGTGAGCGCTCCGGAACCCGCTTTGATTAGGAGCGAGTCACTGTGGCCGTGGTAACACCCGGCAAATTTGATGATCTTGTCGCGCTTCGTGAATCCGCGGGCCAGTCGGATGGCCGACATCGTCGCCTCGGTGCCGCTGTTGCACATGCGCACTTTTTGGATCGAGGGCACGAACTGCACGATCAGCTCCGCCATCTCGACCTCGTAGGGATTCGGCGTTCCAAACGAGGTGCCGTTCTCAAGCGCTTCCGCGATGGCCGCCTTGATCACCGGATGATTGTGGCCGTGAATCGCTGGTCCCCACGTGCAGACAAAATCGATCAGCTCGCGATCATCCGCAGTCGTCAAAGTCGCGCCACGCGCCGACTTGACGAAGAAAGGGGCGCCTCCGACGGAGCGAAAGGCCCGGACGGGCGAATTGACCCCTCCGGGGATGAGTTGTTGGGCGCGGGCAAAAAGAGATTCGGAGTGGGTTGAAGACATAGTTTAACCGCAAATCTTCGCTAATTGACGCTAAAGTTGCGAGTGCGGACATAACGTTTCCAATCGAATTTTTCGGGAACGCCGAAGTTCACCAAATACCCAACCGGTTTGCCGGTAGCTTTGAGGTAGTTGGGCAACTGCGCCGCGTGCTCAGATGCCAGGGTAGGAGCGGCCTGCCCACCCGACATCCCCAGACACTAACAGGTCGGGTTTGACCTTTCTCCTCAGCGGCCTGCCCTTGTCGTAAACTGTCATTTCTGCCTGCGCTTCAAACGGAATTTTCTGGCCCCCATTTCCAATGCAGTGATGCCTGATAGATATCCTCGGGGTAGCCATGCCCCAGATCGTTGGAGACCTCACTAACTGCCGCCATGAAATGGTAACGTTCCTGCGGCATGGGTTCAGTGCCCATCAATGTGCGTCAATGAGCGGTTCGCTCTCAGCTCACATATTTTTGCACGATCGGAATTCTACGGCCGACGCCAAAAGCGAGCGGCGTGATCTTCAGGCCGGGTGCGGCCTGTTTTCGTTTGTATTCGTTGAGATCCACTTTGCGAAGCATGTCCTTGATCGTGGCGGCCGGAAATCCCTGCTCGATGAGCTCATGGCTGGAAAGGCCTTCCTCGATGTAACCGCGCAGAATGGCGTCGAGCTGATCGTAGGGCGGCAGGCTGTCCTCGTCTTTCTGATCGGGACGCAACTCGGCGCTCGGCGGTTTTTCGATCGTGTTGACGGGAATAATCTCCCGCTCGCGGTTGATCCAGCGTGCCAAGGCATAAGCCTGCGTTTTGAAGACATCGCTGATCACCGCGAGTCCACCGGCCATATCTCCGTAGAGCGTGCAGTAACCCACCGCGATCTCGCTCTTGTTGCCCGTGGTAAGCAGCAACGATCCAAATTTGTTGGACAACGCCATCATCAAGACGCCGCGGACGCGGGCCTGAATGTTTTCCTCGGTGACGTCGGGTTTCCGTCCCGTAAATATCGGGGCGAGCAGGTGTTCGCAGGCATCGACGGCTTCGGCGATCGCGATGGTTTCGAAGCGGATGCCCAAATTTTCAGCGAGCAGGCGGGCGTCGTCGCGGGAGTGCGCGGATGAAATGGCCGACGGCAGAGAAACTCCCGTGACGTGCTCAGCCCCGAGAGCTTCGACGGCGAGCGCGGCGACGAGCGCTGAATCGATCCCGCCCGAAAGGGCAACGTGGGCTGTCTTAAATCCGCTCTTGTGGGCGTAGTCCCGTAGACCGAGGACCAACGCATCGTGCACGTCCTCCAAGTCCTCCTGTTTAAAGGTGCGGTCAAAGAGAGGTTGCTTGGCCGAGAGCTCGACGACTTGGAGGTCTTCTTGAAACGCCGCGAGCCCGAAGATCACCTTGCCGGTCGGGCTGGCCACGAGGCTGCGGCCGTCGAAAACCAATTCGTCATTTCCGCCGACCGCATTCACATACACGACGGGACAGCCGAGGGTCTTGGCCGCGTCGGTGATGAGCGACTCCCGCATCTGGCCCTTGCCGAAGTGCCACGGGCTCGCCGAGAGGTTGATCATCACGTCGCACTTTTGAGTAGCGAGCTGCTCGAGCGGGCTCACGCGGTTATACCGGCGGCGGGTGCCAAGCATGGGGTGGGTCCAGATGTCTTCGCAAATGGTGATCCCGAGGCGATGGGTGCCAAACTCGACCACTGTCGGCGCGCTGGCCGGTTCAAAATACCGGTCTTCATCAAACACGTCGTAGGTGGGCAGCAGGCACTTTCGCGCCATCTGGAGCACGCGACCATGCTGGCAGAATGCGGCCGCATTGAAGCTCGGCCGTCCGTCGTCATTTGGGTTCGCTTCCACGGTGCCGATGAGGGCCGGCACGGCGCCGATGTGGGCAACGATCAATTGGAGCGAAGCCTCCACGTCACTGACAAATCGGCGTTTATAGAGGAGGTCGCGCGGGGGATAGCCACAGACAACTAGCTCGGGGAAGACCACGAGCTCCGCTCCGGCCTCCACTAAGTCATCATAGGCTCCGATGATTCGTTGCCGATTGCCGTCGAGGTCGCCGACGATCGTGTTGAGTTGGGCAAGGCCGATACGCATGGTGAAAAGCATTACCAATAAGAGGATTTGCCGCCTCTGACAACTCGCAAGGCTTGCACTCGAGCGTTTGCCGGAGATTGGTTGCAACTCACGATGCAAACGGTGCGAACTCTCAGTCTTCTCGGATTCTGCCTCACCGCCGGGTGGTTAAGTGCCGCCGAACCGCTGCCTTTGACGTTTTCCGAGGCGCTAAATCAGGTGGAAACGACCAATCTCAACGTGCTCTTGAGCCGTGAAAATATCGCCCAATCGGTCGAGCTCGCCGCCCAGTCCCGCAGCAGCCTCTGGCCGACGCTCAGTCTCGATGCAAATCAGCGACGCAACCTGTCCGCGTCGGTGGGAGCCAACCTCGTGCGGAGCGGCGTGAGCAATCGATTCGACGCCCAGCTCACCGGCCGCGTCGATCTCCTCAATCCCGCCAATCTCGCACGCTATCAAACGGCCAGACAGGCCATCGCCGTCGCCAAGCTTGGGGAATCGCAAGTGCGGCAGGCGATTCTCGCCGAGGTCGCGTCGACCTATTTTGTCCATCTGCGCAATCTCGAGCGCACGACCTTGCTTGATGCTAATATCACGCGGGCCCAGCGACTACAGCAACTGGCGCAGAACCAACTCGATGCTGGGGTTGCCACTCAAATCGATGTGACCCGCGCCGAATCCCAGTTGGCCGTCGCCGAGCAGGCCCGACTCCAGCAGGATACGGTCGTGCAGGGGAGTGAGCTGCAACTCAAGCAACTGCTCGCATTGGAGATGACCCGGCCTTTGACGCTCGCGCCGTTCGCGGTTCGCCGCGTCGCCCCCGGCATGTTTACCCCCAGTGAAGTTGTGATCAGTTATGACCGCCGACCGGAGATGCAGAGCGCGCGTGCCGTGTTTGCACAAAGCGAACTCGAAGTGCGCACGGCTCGTTTCGCCCGTCTGCCGACCTTGGCGCTCGTGGGCAGCTACGGCTACGCCACTGAATACGCCTTCGACGGCAATGAGGCCAAGGTGTGGGCCGGCACGCTCGCGTTCAGTCTCCCGATCTTTGACGGCGCCCGCACTCGCTCCTTGACCAGTTACGCCCTCTCGCGCCGTCGCGCTCAAGACCTGCGCGTGCAGGATCTCGGGAATCGCATCTCGGCGGAAGTGCAACTGGCCCGCCAAGATGCGACGTCGCGGTTGGCTCAGATCAGCGTGGCCGAGAAGGGTTATGCTCTCGCCGAGCAGGAGCTCGATCTGGCGCAGAAGCGTTTCCAACAAGGGGTGGCGGATAACCGCGAGATCATCGAGGCGCAGGGTCGCCTCTCCGAAGCTGGCGACAATCTTGTCCAAGCCGTTTATCTGTATAATATCAGTCGCGTGGAGCTGGCCCGAGTGCGCGGCGATGTCCGCACTATTCTCGTGGAAAACACTCCATGAGCGAAGGTCGTCTGATCCTTGCATCGGCCTCTCCGCGGCGAAAAGAACTGCTTGGCCAACTGGGGTTGCCGTTTGAGATCGTGGTCGCCGACGTGGTCGAGCACGAAGATCCCGCCACTGATCCCCGGATCATGGTGGCCTCCAATGCGGCGCTCAAAGCGGAGTGGGTGGCCGAGCGGCATCCCGAAGCCTTTGTCCTCGGCGCCGACACGACGGTATTCATCGAGGGCCGGGCGTTGAACAAACCGGCCGATTCCGCCGAGGCTCGCGAAATGCTCCGCGCCCTCAGCGGCCGCACTCACACGGTCTTCACGGGGGTGTCACTGCGGCACCGCCGCTCCGGGCTGCGCTACGATGTCGGCGTGGCCAGCGACGTGACCTTTCAGGTGCTCACCGATGAAGTGATCGCGGCTTACCTAGCGAAAGTGCACACACTGGACAAGGCGGGCGGCTACGCCATTCAGGAATCGCCCGACCTCCTCATCGCTCGCCGCGAAGGCTCGCTTTCCAATATTATTGGTCTGCCCTTGGATGAAACGAAACAAATTTTGACGAAGGCCGGTCTCCTCGACTGACTTCTGTCGTCTCTCTGTTCATGCCTGTCCTCATCGAACCACCTTCCCAACGCCCGCAGCCTTCCCGGCGGAGGCCCCGTTTGTCGGCCGACCCAGAGGTGCGTTCGGTGCAAATCGGGGTGATCGGCACGATTTTCGTCCATCTTCTCTTGTTCTTCACCGTGCCGGCTTTGATGCGCATGGAACCTCACGGCGGTCTGATCCCCCCAGCTCGTGAACCGGCGCCCTTCGACATTGAGTTGGCTCCGGATGCGTTTCCGCAGCCGCAACCTGAACCGCCACCTCCTTTTAAGTTCGTCGAGACCAATCCGGATGCGCCCGACAACATTCCGGACAGCACAGAAAATTTCGGCGCGCAGAATCAGCAGACCGCTCAGGAAAAGGAATCCCCCGACATGACCGGCAACCGCGCGGCGATCGAGGGCCAGACGGAGATTCAATCCGAGCGCATCGTCAGCGGGCAACTCGCCCCACCGGAACCACCGGTGCCAAGTTCGCCGCCGCAAGCGGAGACTCCCCCTCAACAGGAAGCCAACCCGGTCATTCGGGAGCAGATCCCGTTGACCGGCTTTGAGAAGGCCACGAGCGAAACGGAAAACTCCTATGGCTCCAACGTCGCCAAGGTCGCGGAAGGCACCGCCAACGCGGATCAGTATGTTGAAGGCGTGAAAGACGCCCCGCTGGTGCAGAACGCCTCGAGCACCGTCAAGCGCATCGATCCCAACCAGCCGCAACCGCGCCCGAAGTTGGAAAAACGCGCCCGTCCCGCGATCTTTACGGAGAATAAAATCGGCACCAAAAACATCGGGCCGACGGCTGTCGATGCGCGTTGGAGCAACTACGGGCAATACCTTCAACAATTGATCGAAACGGTGCAAACCCAGTGGGACCGCATTCTCTTGCAGAGCCGCGTTTATCCCGGATCGGGCACGAAGGCCACGGTGAAGTTTATCCTCAACAGCAAGGGTGAGATCTCTCGGATCATCTCCGTGGATGGCACCGCCGGCGAGCTGGGTCTGCAAAACTGTGTCAGCGCCATCACCGACCGCGCGCCCTTCGGCGACTGGAGCGACGACATGATCACCATGCTTGGCGAAGAACAGGAAATGACCTTCACCTTCTTTTACCAGTGAGCAAGGCGTCCGATCAATTTATCCGCCGGCTGCCATTGGGCCGCGACGTGAGCGTAATCGCGAGCGATGCCAACGGCCTAGTCGCTTTGGCAAAACCGTCGGGCGTGCTGTCGCATCCGAACACGGCAAACGAACAGGACCGCTCGCTGCTCCAAGCCGCCTACACGATGGAAGGTGAGGTTTACCAGTGGACGGATGCCGACGGAGAACACCGGGCCTGGCTGCTCAACCGACTCGACTCGGCGACCTCTGGCGTGATTTTGCTCTGCGCGAGCGAGGAGATGGCGCTAGTGATGCGCCTCCATTTTCGCCAAAAGAAAGTGCGCAAGGTTTACAACGCGCTCGTGTTTGGGCGCAGCGCCTCGACGATGCAGCTTTGGCGCGATCACCTCGCCGTGAATCGCCAAGCCGGACAGATTCGCACGCATGCCCGTGGAAATATCCCGGCCGAATGCCGGATGACCCTGCTCAAAACGAGAGGTCCTTTTTCATTGCTAAAACTCGAGCCGATCACTGGACGCAGCCACCAGTTGCGAGTCCAGTGCTCCCAGCGTCACCTCTCGATTATCGGCGACGCGACCTACGGCGATTTCGCCCGCAATCGTGAGTTTGCCAAGGCGACCGGATTGAAACGTATGTTTCTGCATTCGCTGGAAACGACCTTTGATTACGAATACAAGGGGAGACGTTGTCACTTTTCCGCGACCGCGCCGCTGCCACCCGAATTTGAAAAGGTCCGCTGAGGCGTCGCGTTTCATCCGTCAACGGGAAGGACGATAGGGCGATGGCCTATGTCATTACCCGGGGTTGACAAATCGCCGCCCACTGAGCACCTCTTCCTTCGTGTCGCGATCCTCCGCCTATTATTTTAGCTTTGGTTTCTGGGCCTATTTTGCCCCGAAATTCTTGGGCCGCTGTCGCGATCTCTGAGTAAAGTTCACTTCCACTTTCTCGAAAACGCCGCCCACCCCAGGGCGGCGTTTTTGTTTCTCTCAACGCTCACTCCTCATGATTCTTCCTAAACCCAACCGTCTCAATCCAGCCCAGCTAGCCGAAGTCACGGCGATCGTGACCGAGTTTGGCTGCAAGATTCAGCCGATCATCGGGGCGGCCCGCACGATCTACGCCATCGTGGGTGACGAGCGCGACGACCTGATGATCAACCGCATCGAGGGTCTCGATTACATCGACCGGATCGACCGAATCCAGTCGCCGTTCAAGTTGATGGACCGCCGCTCCGATCTGGCGAATGGTCGCTTGAAGATCGGCGGCATCACGCTCGGCGAAGAACTGTTTGTGATCGCCGGCCAGTGCACGATCGACCCGAAGAATCCTCACTATTTCTACGAAACCGCCGCCGCGATGAAAGAGGCCGGCGCCCATGTGCTGCGCGGCGGTGTGTGGAAGCCCCGGTCCAACCCTTACACGTTTCAAGGCGACAACCAGTCACTCGAAATCCTCATGGAAGCGTCGCGTCGCACCGGGCTGCCGGTCGACACGGAAGTGATGGACGAAGACCACCTGAAGATGGCGCTCGAGGCCGGGGTTGATGTGCTGCAGATCGGCGCGCGCAATGCCCTTAACTACTCACTCCTCCGCGCGGTTGGACGAGCGATTGGCAACCGGCCGCAAACTTCGGTCTTGTTGAAACGCAGTGTGCACATGGGTCCGCTCAACGAGTTCATCTCCGCGGCCGAATACATCGCCGCGTTCGGCAATCCCAACATCATGCTCTGCCCCCGCGGCACGACGCCGACCCTCGACGGTTACCGGAATCATCCCGATGAAAGTGCCACGCCACTCTTGAAGGAAAAGACGTGGGCCGCCGTGGTGGTCGATCCTTCTCACTCCGTCGGCAAGGCCTCGTATGTCCCGGCCGCCGCGCTTGCCGCCATCGCTTACGGTGCCGATGGGTTGTGCATCGAAAGTCACATCAGCCCGTCGCACGGCATTGGAGACGATCCCAAACAATCGATCACCCCTGAGGTTCTCGCGAAAACGATCACCCAAGCAAAACAACTTTGGGCCATCTGCCGGGAGGCAAAGCGGACCGCCGCTGCCCTCGTTAGTTAAACAAAACTCCCCGCGCATCGCGCCAGGGACGGCGCCGACTCAGAGCAGGTTCAACTGAGCGTCGTCGTCAGGCGTGACGGTGATCTTCCGTTTCGGTCGTGTGGTCGGAGTGGGCGAGGGGAGCGACACGTTGGCGTCGTCGCTTTCGAGTTTGCTCAGGATAGTTTTTGCCCGATCAATCACCGTAATCGGGAGCCCTGCGAGGCGCGCCACTTGGATGCCATAGCTCCGATCGGCCGCGCCCGGAATGACGCGCCGCACAAACACAATCTCGTCGTTCCACTCTTTCACGGCGACGGAGAAATTCCGCATCCGCGGGAGGTGCTTCTCCAGTTGCGTCAATTCTTGGTAATGCGTCGCGAAGAGCGTGCGAGGTCCCGCGTCGGTCGTGCCGTGAAGATGCTCGACCACGGCCCACGCAATCGAGAGTCCATCGTAGGTCGAAGTGCCGCGACCGATCTCATCGAGGATGATGAGCGAGCGGTTGCTCGCATTATTGAGAATGTTGGCGGTCTCATTCATCTCGACCATGAAGGTCGAGTTGCCCCGTGCGAGATCGTCACTTGCGCCAACTCGAGAAAAGATGCGGTCAACCAAGCCGAGCCGACAGCTCTTCGCGGGCACCCAACAGCCAACTTGCGCGAGCAAACTGATCAGTGCCACCTGGCGAATGTAAGTCGATTTACCGGCCATGTTGGGCCCGGTGATCAAGGCGATCTGCGCGTCACTCGATGCGAGCGCCGTGTCGTTCGGCACAAACGCCGCGCTCCCGGTCCGCGAGCTCAACGCCTCGGGTGATTTCAACATCTGCTCGACCACCGGGTGCCTTCCTTCCGCGATCTCGAGGACGTCGCTCTCGTCGATTTCCGGTCGGGCGTAATTCCATTCGCGGGCGAGTTCCGCCCAACCGCCGAGCACGTCGAGTTCGGCCAAGGCCTCCGCGGTGTTCGTCAAGCTATCCGCGTCGGCCAACACTGCCGAGACGAGGGCGTTGAACAAATCCTGCTCGCGGGCGAGGGAGTTTTCCTCCGCATGCAGAATCTCTTTTTCCTTCTGCTTGAGCTCCTCCGTCACGTAGCGTTCGCCGCCCACTGTGGTCTGCCGCCGGATGTAATCTTCCGGCACTAAGTGTAGGTTGGCCTTGGTCACATCGATGTAGTAGCCAAAATTATTCGTGTATCTGACCTTGAGGCTCTTGATACTCGTGCGTTGTTGCTCGGAACTTTCCAGCTCGGATAACCAAGTCTTGTTGTCGGAGGTCAGCGCCCGCATGCGATCGAGTTCGGCATCGTGCCCCGCGCGAATGTAATTTCCATCGGCGACGTCCGCGGGAAGTTCATCGGCCAATCCACCGCCCAACAGTTCGCGCAGGTCGGGCAAGTCGACGATGCGCTCGCGGTATTGGCTCGCCAGTTCGCCGGAGAAATCCGCGAGTTCGCTGAGCAACGCGGGGATTTGGGCGAGCGTATCGCGCACCGCCCCGAGCTCTCGCGGGTTGCGGAGACGATTCTGCAACCGCCCCAAGATCCGCGGAATGTCGCGCACGTGGCCGAGCAACTCGTGGAGGGCCGCGAGGCGTGTCGGTTGGGCCACCATCTCGCCCACCAGCGCCTGCCGCCGGTGGATCTCTCCAAGGTCGAGGGTCGGCGCGGTCAACCAGCGCTCCAACAACCGGGCTCCCGCCGCCGTCGTCGTGCGATTGATCGCGGTGAGCAACGACCCATCGCGCGTGCCGCGACTTGATACGAACACCTCAAGATTTCGCAGTGTGGCCGGATCGAGGAGGAGGGTGCGCGCGCTGCGGTATTCTTGCAGCGCGCGGAGATTCTCCGGCTTGGCGCAGAGATTCTCGGTAGCGTAGTAAACCAGTGCTCCCGCGGCCCCGAGCGCCCGGTGGTCGTGGGCGAGACCGAAGCCTTCGAGGTTCAATACGCCCAAGGTGTCCATCACCGTTTTCGCCCCGGTGTCCGTTTCAAAATTGTAAGCCGGCACTTCCGTCACGATCCGATCGCGGCAAAATTGCGCGAGGTCGTGCATCGCCACCTGATCGGGCGGCGCCGTCTCCCACCGCCCGAGCTCGGCCTCCGGCAAAATCATTTCCGCCGGATCGAGTGCCGTCAGGACTGGGAGGAGGTCCTCGATGCGCGACTCCGACGCGAGGCGGAATTCGCCCGTCGACAAGTCGAGCCACGCTGCATGCAGCCCCGTTTTGTTCGCATTGATCGCGCAAAGGTAATGGTTGCGATTCGCCTCCAGCTGGTTCGCCGCCAAGGTTGTGCCCGGACTCAGAATGCGAGTGAGCGCACGGCGCACGAGCTTCCCCGGGACGGCTGCCTCGGCCTGATCGCAGATGGCGACCTTGCGCCCCGCTGCCAACAGCTTCGTCACATAGTTATCGGCAGCATGGAAAGGGATGCCGGCCATAGGGTAGTTCTGGCGCTTGGTCAGCGTGATCCCAAGGAGACGCGACGCGGTGACGGCATCGTCGTAAAAGAGCTCAAAAAAATCACCGAGGCGGAAAAAAAGCAGCGTGTCCGGCGGCAAGCCCCGCTTCACCTCGAAGTATTGCTGCATCATCGGGGTTAGTTTTTCGGCTTTGCTCATGCGCGACAGAAACGCTCATGCAAAGCCGCTCAGGCGCAAAGGAAAAACGCGCAAACTCTCTCCGCTTCGGATGTTCGACCGTCCCCGAACATCTCCGACACCACGTGGCCTTATTCACGCGGATTCACCGGCCCCGCCATGAGTGTGCATCTGGAACAGGCGGAATCTCCGACAGAATGTCAGCTATTAGTTGACTTAGGGTTGGGGGCTCTTCGCGGGGTTTAGTGGGGTAGGAGAAGGAGAGTGGGTTTATTTTTTGAGTGGTGGGGTAACTTGAGTTGAGATTGGTGCGCGAGGGGCGGGGGCTTCGAAGTTTTCCCTCGAGGGCGAAGGGGCGGGAGGACTTGCGTCGCGAGCTCCATGGGATTGCGTAAGGGTGCGTATGACACTTTTTCATCGAGATCTCGGCGGCGAAGGGCTTCCACCGCTGGTGATTCTTCACGGGATGTTGGGGTCATCTCGGAATTGGCAGACGGCGGGTCGCGATCTGGCATCCTCGAACCATGTCTTTGCACTCGACGCCCGCAATCACGGGCAGTCGCCGCACGACGACGCGATGACCTACGACGCGATGGCGACGGATACCTTGGCTTGGCTCGACGCGCAGGGACTTTCCAGGGTCACTCTGATGGGACACAGCATGGGCGGCAAAACGGCGATGCTCTTGGCCTGCCGCCATCCGGAGCGAGTGGCCCAGCTGATCGTGGTCGATATTGGACCGAAGGATTATCACTGGGGATCGCGTCCCGCGGAGTTTGACGCGATGAACGCCCTCGACGTGGCCTCGCTGAAATCGCGCACTGAGGCTGAGAAATTTATGGAGGGATCGGTGAAGGATTGGGTGATGCGAAAATTTTTTGCGACGAATCTGGAGCGCCTCGACGACGGTCGCTGGCGTTGGGTGATCAATCTGCCGGCCCTGACGGCCGCGATCCACACTCTTGAGAAAAACCAGCTGGGACCTGATGACCAGTTTCTTGGTCCGACCCAATTCGTTATCGGGGCGAAGTCGGCCTACACCTCGCCGGAGGATCATGCGTTGATCCGCCGCCATTTCCCCTCGGTGCAGATCGATACGCTCGCCAGTTCGGGGCACAACCCGCACATGGAAGTCCGCGATGAGTTTGTCACGATCACTCAGTCCTTTCTTTCCACGGCTCGCGGCTGAATTTGGTTTTACGGGAAGGAGCGAGCTGCTTTGCTCGACTGTTTATGGAGCTTCTGCAGACCGGCCTTCTCAAGACATGGCAATCCCCCGAAACCCTCTCGTTGAACCGACTGCCGGCTCGGGCGACTTTATTTCCCTATCCCACCAAGGCGTTGGCCCGCCGCAATGACCGCGCCCAATCTCCCTGGTGGCAGTCCTTGAACGGCGAGTGGGCCTTCCGACTGGTCGCTAAGCCTGAGGAGGTGCGACCGGAATTCGTGGAACCTGACAACGCCTCGGGATTTGCCGAAGGCTGGGGCACGTTGCCGGTGCCGAGCAATTGGACGATGCACGGGCATGATCGTCCGCATTACACCAACGTGATGATGCCGTTTCGCGAGCAACCGCCGACGGTGCCCACCGAGAATCCCACCGGTGTGTATCGCACGCAGTTCACCGTGCCGATATCATGGCAAGATCGCCGGACCGTGCTTCATTTCGGCGGAGCGGAGAGTGTGCTCTATGTGTGGGTCGACGGTCAGCCGGTCGGATTGGCCAAGGACACGCGCCTGCCCTCGGAGTTCGATCTCACGCCGTATGTGCAACCCGGAAAGACCCACACGCTCGCGGCGGTCGTGGTGAAGTGGTCCGACGCCAGCTTTGTCGAAGATCAGGATCAATGGTGGATGGGTGGTATTCATCGGGAGGTGTATCTCTATTCCCAAGCCGAACTTTTCATTGAGGATGCCTTCCTGCGGGGCGATCTCGACGAAACGCTCCGCCGGGGCACGGTCCACGTGGACGTGCGCGTCGGGTCGCCAGACGAAGTCGCCCCAGGAACGACCATCCAAGTGCAGCTCTTTGACGCCACCGGTCGCGCGGTGTGGAAGAAACCGGCCAGTGGAACGGTCCATGACACGAATTTTTGGGTGAATGCCCATAAACGTATCCGGCTCGACGTGCCGGTTAAACGCCCGCAGCTGTGGTCGGCAGAGACGCCGTATCTCTACACGGTCGTCGTCACGCTGGTCGATCCGTCCGGTCGCGAAGTTGAGCACACCTCGAGTCGTCTTGGTTTTCGTCGCGTTGAAACTCGTGAACGTCAGCTGCTAATCAATGGGCAGCCCGTGTTGATTACTGGCGTCAATCGTCACGATCATGACGACACGCTCGGCAAGGCGGTTTCTCGCGAAGGGATGCGGTTGGACGCACTCGTGATGAAGCGACACAACATCAACGCCGTCCGCACCTCGCACTACCCGAATGATCCGTATTGGTATGACCTGTGCGACGAGCTCGGGCTCTACGTGTTTGACGAAGCCGATGTCGAGGCGCACGCCTTCGCGCATGACCTGTCGCACCACACGCGTTACGCTCCGGCGTTTCTCGACCGAGCGATTCACATGGTCGAGCGCGATAAAAATCACCCGTCGGTCATCGTGTGGTCGCTCGGCAACGAGAGTGGCTACGGTCCACACCACGACGCGATGGCTGGTTGGATCCGGCACCGTGATCCGAGTCGGCCAATTCACTACGAAGGCGCGATCTCCCTAGATTGGACTAAGGGGCATGCCGCCACTGATCTGCTCTGCCCGATGTATCCGACGATCGACAAGATCGTTGATTGGGTCACCGACCCGAAGAACTCCGATCAACGTCCCGTCATTCTGTGCGAATACTCGCACGCCATGGGCAACAGCAACGGAAGCCTCGGCGACTACTTCGATGCGTTCGAAAAACACGCGGGATTGCAGGGCGGATTTATTTGGGAGTGGGTGGATCACGGGCTCAAGCGCCGCGATGAACAAGGTCGCGATTTCTGGGTCTACGGGGGCGACTTCGGGGACGAACCAAGCGACCGCAATTTTGTCTGCGATGGTTTGGTCTGGCCCGATCGGGAGCCACATCCGGGGCTGCTCGAATACAAGCACCTTTCGCAGCCTGTGCGCGTCGATGCCGTGAAGGCGCGTCGCGGTCGATTCGCGATCGTCAATCGCCGGTGGTTCACCGATCTGCGGGATCTGGTCGGTGAATGGGAACTGTTGGTCGATGGAGAAATTGTTGCCGAGGGATTGTTGCCCAAACTCAAGATCGCCCCGCGAAGCTCGCGACAGATCACGCTCGATTACCCGCAACTCTTGTTGCCGCCGCAAGCCGAGGTGCACGTGATCTTTCGCTTCCGCACTCGCCAGAAGACTCCCTGGTGCGCCGCAGGGCATGAAGTGGCGACTCAGCAGCACGAGATTCCCGCCAGAGCTTTTCTCCGTCAGCGCCTCGTCAAGATGGCGCGTCCGGCCTCGCCGCCTCCCGCCGTCGCGGAATCGGCCGACGGTTGGGAGATCACCGCCGGAAAGGTCAGCCTGCAGGTGATCCGCCAGGTTGGGGTGGTGGAGAACATTGCTCGGTCCGGTCGCGTCCTCGTCGTGCGCGGTCCCCAGCTCAACGTCTGGCGGGCCGCTACCGACAACGATGGGCTCAAGCTCTTTCCGTCCGTGAATTGGGGCGGGGATCGCATCCTCGATCACTGGCGTTTGGCAGGCTACGACCGCATGGAGTTGGACTCCTCGTCGACCTCGGTCGGACAATCCCATGGGCGGGTCGAGGTGTTGATTTCCCAAAAATGGCTTTGCCCGGGTGCGCAGAAATTCATTGCGCACACGCATCGCTACACGATCAACGGCCTCGGCGAAATTGAGGTCGCGAACGAGTTCACGGTCGACCGCAAGTTGCCGGAATTACCCCGGATCGGCGTGGCGATGGTGTTGTCGCCTGAGCTCGAAACGCTCGAGTGGTTTGGACGCGGACCGGGCGAAAATTACCAGGACCGCAATCGAAGCACTCACCTCGCCAAGTATCGGAGCACGGTCGCCCATCAATATGTGCCCTACATTGTTCCGCAGGAACACGGCAACAAGACCGACGTGCGCTGGATGGCGCTCACCGATCGCCGAGGGAAGGGGATTCGTTTCGACGCGGAGAAGCTGATCGAAGCTTCGGCGAGTCACTCCACCGCCGCCGATTTGTTTGCGGCCACTCACACCAACGAGCTGACCCCGCGGCCCGAAGTGCACCTCAACCTCGATTGCGCCCAACGCGGTCTCGGCACGGG